>ERZ773145.34-NODE-34-length-134470-cov-32.140408_pt1 | contig 134470 bp, 123 predicted proteins | sample MGYA00580848_ERZ773145 | MGnify/ENA primary metagenome ERZ773145 (study PRJEB29015, sample SAMEA2737858) | human gut metagenome | biome: human gut; feature: human-associated habitat; material: faeces | place: China | collected 2012 ... | reverse complement strand
ATGGAATTATCTTAGCAGTCTGCTTTTCATACATTCCGGATGCGTGGAGCAGATTAATATAATCCATAGCTTTTTCCCTGCCTTCATCAGTAAGTGATGAAAAAGGATCAGCAGGATTTACTCCAAAATATGCTTCATACATATTAGTAATACCAAGGATTCTACACACCTTGTAAAATATGGTAACGCTTGGTTCAGCAAGATTTCTTTCCCAGTTAGATATAGCTTTGTAGGAAATGGTAACACCTTCCTTAGCTAATTCATCAGCGAGATCCTGCTGGAGCAAGCCTTTCTTTTTTCTATATGATGAAATGATTTCTCCGATTGAGTACATAAATACGCCTCTTTTCTTTCATTTTGTTGATTTCTAATGTCTCTTTTCACTCCATAGTATATAGCAACAGTACCAATTAGAAAAAGCTGATTGCACAAAGGTGTTTGCAAAAAACGACACCTGATATTCAAAAACAGCATAATTCTTTGTAAAATCTTGAAAAAGCTAATATTCAGATATATAATGTTAAGAAAATAAGTGCAATGAAGGAAGAGCATAAGATATAGGAGCGTTACAAATGAGAATATGTTATAATAAGCTTCAAAAACTTATGATTGATAATCAGATGAAAAGACAAGATTTAATGCGGGCAGCAGAGATTACATCATATGCAATAACTAAAATAAATAAGAACGAACCGGTATCTCTTGAGGTATTGATGAATATATGTCAGGTGTTCCATTGTGATATCGGAGATATATGCGAGGTTGTTTTGGACGAGTGAATGAGGAGGTCTGAAGATGGCAACAATTAGCAAGAAAAATATGTTTAATGAAGCTACCCGTGTTCAAATGCCGGCAATGGTTCATTTAACACGACTTGGTTATACTTATTTTGGAAAAATAACTGAAGATATGGCTGGTACAGTATATGACCCTGATACGAATATCTTAATTAATGTTTTCAAGGAACAGTTTGCACGACTTAATCCAACTCATGTAGGAGAAGTGGAACAGACATTGAAAACTATTAGGCAGGAATTAGATAATGATGATATAGGGTACAGTTTTTATAAGCAATTATTGTCTGTTTCTCCTATTAGGTTGGTGGATTTTGAAAATCCAAAGAATAATACATATCATTTTACTGCCGAGTTCACTTGTAAGCGTGACCAAGATGAATTTAGACCAGATATTACATTGTTTGTGAATGGACTTCCACTTGTATTTGTTGAAGTAAAGAAGCCGAATAATCACGGCGGCATGGTTGCGGAAAGCAAAAGAATGAACCAAAAGAGATTTCCTAATAAAAAATTTAGGAGATTTTTAAACATTACGCAATTGATGATTTTTTCTAATAATATGGAATATGACACTATGGGTGGCATTGTTCCAGTTCAAGGGACTTTCTATTGTACGACAGCAAAACAGTCTGCACCGTTCAACTGTTTTAGAGAAGAAAATCCTGCTAATTTGGATATTGCACCTTATAATGCAGATTTTCCATATAAAGATATTGACCCACTTGTGGAAAAGAAAATTTTGACTGATTTTAATTGTCAGGTTATCCATACTTCTCCAGAGTATCAAACAAACTTAGATACCTATACACCGACTAATCGTGTATTAACGTCTATGTGTAGCCCTGAAAGACTGCTATTCATATTGAAATATGGAATTGCTTATGTACGTTTTCATAAAGAAATAAATGGAAGGATAGAGTTTATTGAGCAGAAACATATAATGCGTTATCAACAGATGTTTGCAGCTTTAACCGTCAGAAGTAAGATTGATGAGGGTGTTAATTCAGGCATTATATGGCATACTCAGGGTAGCGGAAAAACAGCTCTTTCTTATTATCTTACTTATGTTCTAGCGGATTATTTCAGCAAGCAAAATAAAGTTGCAAAGTTTTATTTTATTGTTGACCGTCTTGATTTGCTGAAACAGGCTTCAGAAGAATTTGAAGCTCGTGGATTAGTTGTAAAAACAGCAAGTTCCCGTGTAGAACTTATGGAACAGTTCCGGAACAATCAGGCACAAGAAGGAAATACAGGAAAACCTGAAATTACGGTTGTAAACATACAACGTTTTGCTGAAGATGGGTCAAAGGTTGACCTTCCCGCATATGCAACGAATTTACAGAGAGTGTTTATTATTGATGAAGCACATAGGGGATATAAACCAGAAGGTTCATTCTTGGCTAATCTTCTTGATGCAGATAAAAATGCGATAAAGATTGCATTGACAGGAACACCGCTTTTGAAAGAAGAAAGAGAATCTTGGAGAGTTTTTGGTAATTATATTCATACATACTACTATGACAAGTCAATTTTAGATGGATATACGTTGAAAATTATTCGTGAGGACATAGAAACTCAGTATAAAGAACGACTTTCTGAAATTTATGAAAAACTTGAAACTTTGGTGGAAAAGAAGGATGTAAAGAAAAGTCAGATTGTTGAACATGATAACTATGTCAAAGAGTTACTTAGATATATTATTTCTGACCTAAAGAGATTTAGACAAATTCAGGGAGATAATACACTTGGAGGTATGGTCATTTGTGAAACAAGTGAGCAGGCAAGGAAGCTGTTTGCGTATTTTGATGAAATTCAAGCAGAACTTAATAAAGATGCTTCTATGAAAAGTCATTTGCAAGCTAGACTAATACTTCACGATAGTGATGATAAGGATACAAGAGATAAAATTATTGATGACTTCAAAAATAATATGACAGTTGACATTCTTATCGTTTTCAATATGCTTCTTACCGGATTTGATGCTCCAAGGTTGAAACGTTTGTATTTTGGAAGAAAATTGAAAGACCATAATCTGTTGCAAGCAATCACAAGAGTTAATAGACCATATAAAGAGAATCGTTATGGATATGTTATTGATTTTGCAAATATAAAAAGGAACTTTGAGGAAACAAATGAAGCATATCTCAAAGAACTGAACCGTTTTAATGACCCAAATGAAGTTGGTGAGGGAAATGAAACAGATACATTCAAACAGGTTATTGAAGACCCGGCAGAACTCATTAAACAAATGCAGGAAGTGCAGCAGGTTCTTTTTAACTATACCACAGATAATGCAGAAGAATTTAGCTCAGAAATATCCACGATTGAGGATAAGCAAGAATTGCTTAAACTTAAAAAAATTCTTATTGCTGCTCGTGATTGCTGTAATTTGGTAAGAACTTTTGGTGATGATGAGCTGAAGGAAACATTTGCGAAAATGGAATTAACAAAGTTGCCATCATTGATTTCAGAGGTGCAACATCATATTGATAACATAAATCAGAAGGAACTTTTTGCAAGTGATGAAACCACAAAGTTGCTTGTCAATGAAGCAATGGAGGATATTACTTTTAATTTCAGCAAAATCAGTGAGGAAGAATTGAGAATCGTCGGTGGCAAAGATGCAGTAACAGAAAAGTATAAAAAGACTGTTCGTGCTTTTACTCAGAATATTGACCCTGATGATCCAGAGTTTATTACTTTGCAGGAAGCATTTTTGCTTCGCTTTAAGCAACACGGTTTTGAACCTAAGAGTGTATCTGAGATTGAGGAGCAAGGAAAGGAACTGGAAGACATTCTAAAAAAACTTGACGAATTGCAGAAGAAAAATACGGTTCTGCTGAGAAAATATAATGGCGATGCGAAATTCGCAAGGGTTCATAAAAGAATCAGGGAAGAAAATCTTGCCCGAAAAGCAGAAAATAAACAACCGATTGTTTCGGAATATGATATGTCTATTATGAATGTTTTACTTTCTATTAAGTCTGATATTGATCAAAAGGTATATGACAGAAATGACATATTGAAGAAAGATGCCTATTTTGAGAGAACGGTTATGACACAAATAAAAGCAGGTATTGATAAGTTGGGAATAGCTAGTTCTCGTGAGGACAGAGTGTTTATACAGAGTAGGATTACAAAGCAGTATCTTGATCAGTATAACCATACTTATTCAGTGGCATAAAGGAGAACACAATGGAAGAAACAAAGACAATAAAGGAAAAAACCATAGAGTTGATAGATGCATTAAAAGCGACTTGTCAGACCTATGGTATGGGAAACGATGGTAATGAGTATAAAATTATTACGCAGGTTTTTCTTTATAAATTTCTCAATGATAAGTTTGGATATGAGGTAAAAAAAGTCAGTCCAATTCTTAGAAATGCTGAAAAATGGGAGTTGACGTATGCTGAAATGTCAGATGCTGATCGCTTGGATATTTTTGATAGTTTACCATCAGATATTCCATTTCTTAACCCAGAGCATCTGATTGCAAATTTATGGAATCAGCAGGCAAAAGGAGATTTTGATTTAATTTTTGACAGCACAATGACAGATATAGCGGATAAGAATATTGATATATTTTCAACTCAGACTGCTCAGAACACTAAAATACCGCTTTTTGAAAAGCTGACACAGTATGTAACTGATGATACAGCAAGAGCACCTTTTGCCCGTGCTTTGGTTGATAAGTTGGTAAACTTTTCTTTTGAAGAAGCATTTGAAAAACACTATGACTTCTTCGCAGATATATTTGAATATCTGATAAAGGACTACAATACAGCAGGCGGTGGCAAGTATGCAGAGTATTATACTCCTCACGCTATTGCAACGATTATGGCAAGATTGCTTGTTGGAAATGCAACTGATTTACATAACATTGAGTGTTATGACCCATCAGCCGGAACAGGAACACTTTTGATGGCTCTTGCCCATAAAATTGGCGAAGATAAATGTACGATTTTTGCTCAGGATATTTCACAGCGAAGCAATAAAATGTTGAAACTTAATCTTATCCTGAACAGTTTGGTATCTTCTCTTGACCACGCAATTCAGGGAGATACGTTAATTGCTCCGTATCATAAGAGTGATAATGGACAGGAATTAAGAACTTTTGATTATGTAGTTTCAAATCCGCCCTTTAAGATGGATTTCTCAGATACAAGAGAGCGTATAGCAGCGATGCCTGTTCGCTTTTGGGCGGGAGTTCCGAAAGTACCTGCAAAAAAGAAAGAGAGTATGGCAATTTATACATTGTTCATTCAACACGTTCTTAATTCATTGAAATCAACCGGAAAAGGTGCAATTGTAGTTCCTACCGGATTTGTAACTGCAAAGTCGGGGGTAGAAAAGAAGATATTACAACATATTGTAGATGAGCATATTGTTTATGGATGTATTAGTATGCCGTCAAATGTATTTGCTAATACCGGAACAAATGTATCTGTATTATTCTTCGATAATTCAAGAAAAACAGATAAGGTTGTACTGATAGATGCTTCAAAATTGGGAGAAGAGTATAAGGACGGTAATAATCAGAAACGCAGACTTCGTGATTTTGAAATTGATAAAATTGTCGATACATTCCTTAATAAAGAAGTTGTTGATGATTTTTCAGTTGCGGTTACCTATGATGAAATCAAAGAAAAGAAGTATTCACTTGCGGCTGGACAATATTTTGATGTAAAAATCGAATATGTTGAATTGTCACAGGACGAGTTTAATGCTCGTATGAGTGCCTATACAGAGAAGTTACAGGGATATTTTGCAGAGGGCGATAAACTGAAAGCAGAAATTATGGAGCAGTTAAAGAAGGTGAAGTATGAGTAGTTTTCCTAAAGAGTTATGTATTCCTATACGCTCTCCTCTTAACGAAAATGATACAGAAAAACAAACTTATGGTTGTCGTCAAACTAATCCTGATATATGTGGATATTGTTATATAGAAGGAATATGTGCTTTCACTTCAAAAGATTGTATTTGTAAACATCCTTCGGCTAAATGGAAAAAAATATATGCAGAACTTAGGGAGAATATTTAATGAAGTATTATAAACTACAGGAATTATGTATAGATATTATTGACTGCCCTCATTCTACTCCGAATTGGAAGAATGAGGGGATACGAGTTGTTCGCAATTTTAATTTGAAAGATGGAAATATTGATTTTACGGATGGATATTTTGTTGATGAAGCAACATATATAGAAAGAACTAAAAGAGCAGTTCCTGAGGAGGAAGATATAATCATTTCGAGAGAAGCTCCTATGGGAGTGGTTGGAATTGTTCCCAAGGGGTTAAAATGTTGTCTTGGGCAGAGGCTAGTTTTATTAAAAGTTAATAAGCAAAAATGCGATCCATTTTATTTGCTAAACACGTTAATGTCTGATTTTGTTCAAACACAGTTTCGACGGGCTGATACAACAGGCTCTATCGTTAGTAATTTGTGTATTCCTGATTTAAAAGAAATAATTATACCTGTTATAGAACGTGGACAAAGAGAAATGGCAAGTTTCCTTGAGATGATTAATAGAAAATGCATTATAAATAATATGATAAACGATAATTTAGAGCAGCAAGCTAAGCTGCTTTACGATTATTGGTTCACTCAGTTTGATTTTCCAGATGAAAGCGGAAAACCATATCGTTCATCAGGCGGTAAAATGGTTTGGAATGAGCAGTTAAAGCGTGATATTCCATCAGGCTGGAAAGTCATTCCATTTCTTGAAGTTGCAAGTTGGGAGAGCAATAGCCAACCACCTAAAAGTGAATTTATATATGAACCGCAAGAAGGATATGTGCGATTTATTCAAAATAGGGACTATGAGAGTAATACCCACATAACATATATACCATTAACCAAGAATTTAAGTATTGTTGACCGTTTTGATATACTTATGGACAAATATGGTGATGCCGGAGCAGTTCGTTACGGAATTGAAGGGGCATTTAATGTTGCATTGGGTAAAATTTGCGTCCACAATCAAAATTATAGAGAATACATACGTTCTTTTTTGAGTAGCGATGGTATATATAACTTTTTGCATAATTCGTGTATGGCTTCAACAAGAGCTTCTCTAAATGAGTCAAATTTGGCAATATTAAATATCCCGATTCCAGATGAAAAACTCATCTTAGGATACGAAAAAATATTGTGCAAAATGCGTTTGAGTATCTTGAAGAACAATGATGAAACTCAAAAACTCATTGACCTTCGTGATTGGCTGCTTCCTATGTTAATGAACGGTCAGGCTACCATCAATGACTGATACGATAAATTATCGTTTACAGTAGAAGGAGAAAATATATGATGAGTATTTCGGATTGGATAAGTATTATTTGTGCGGGAGTTGCTTTAATAGTCACGATCATTATTGCAGTTCTGCAAATAAGACAAAGCAACCGTATGGAGAGGTTTGAAAAAAGGCAGGACAAGCGCGATGAGCAGCGTCATCAAGAAAGCGTAAAAGCACAAGCGGTTTCATTTATTTCTAAATATTATAAGGATAGAGGGCTTATTCCATTATGTGCAATAGCCGCGATGTATAATGATTTGTTTTATTACAACAGAGAGATGTATAGGGAATTTTGCTGTTGTACTAAAGAGGTTCAAAATAGAATTTTGGAATATTGTGATTTGGATTTACGAGTTAGTGAGTACAATATTTACGAAAAGTGTTTGGCAGCAATAAAAAGTGTGGTAAATAAATACTTCCCTGATGATAAAAATGTTTTTTATGATGGAGGAAAGTATTTTACTTGTAGTTTAGAAGACTATGCTGATAAACCTATTCCACATCAAGAGCTTGAGTATCAGAATCATATTACAGATGTTTTGGTTAATGCATTTAATAGCAATGACAAAAAGGCAACACCAATTCAGCAGTTGTCGATGGAATATAATTTTGAAAGTTGCAAAGGAATAGAAGTGTGTCAGTTGGTTACTGTTATCGCAGAGTTTGTGGCAATCTATGGGAATAAAAATAAAAACATTGATAAATCATACGGTTCTCCGGGAGGATACGATGGAGAAATTATAGAAACAATGGAAGATTTATTTCTTTTAGCGTTATTTGAAATATATACAAATTGTGTTTTATAAATTATGAGGTAAAAAATGATTTTTCGGAGGGAATTTTAGAAAGGACGGGCTATGGAAACAAAGCCAAGAATTTTATATTTACAAAAGATTTTACTGGAAAGAACTGATGAAGAAAATCCTCTTTCCACAACACAGTTAATCAATATATTAAATGATGAATATGGAATATCTGCACATAGAACAACAATAACAAAAGATATTGCGGCACTTCAGGAGTTTGGAATGGATATTGTTACTATCCACTCTACTCAGAGCAAATACTTTGTAGCTAGCCGCAAGTTTGAATTGTCAGAACTGAAATTGCTGATTGACGCAGTAGAGTCATCGAAGTTCATTACAAAGAAGAAAAGCGAAGCGTTGATTGAGAAAATACATACGATGACCAGCTCGGGACAGGTGGAAAAGTTGAAGCGTAATAACTATGTGGTTAATCGAATTAAACAAGATAATGAACAGATATATTATATCATCGACGCTATAAATGATGCCATCAATGCAGGCAAGCAGATTTCTTTCCAATATTATGATTATACCGGATTAAAGAAAAAAGTTCTGAAGAATAAGGGTGAGATTTATAAGCTGAGTCCGTACAAACTTCTTTGGAATGGGGATAATTATTATGTTATCGGATATTCTGAGAAGAAAAGCAAGGTTATCAATTTCAGGGTAGATCGTATTGCTTCCAAGCCGGAAATATTGGATAAGAATATTATCCCTATGCCGGCTGATTTTGATATTGAAAATTTTATAAAAGAAGTGTTCTTTATGTTCTCAGGAGAGAAAGTTCTTGTGGATTTACGGTGTGATAACAGTCTGATGAAAACAATGGTTGACCGTTTCGGAGAAGATGTGACAACCTTTGCGTATGATATGACTTCTTTCAGAGTACAGACCGAAGTATCAGCCAGTTCTACCTTTTTCGGGTGGGTATTTGGCTTCAATGGTAAGGTACAGATACTTGCACCGGAAAGCGTGAAAGAACAGTACAGACAAATGATTGCAAAAGCCAGTGAGGATATGCAGGAAAGCGAATAATTAAAAAATGAAATCCAAAGGAGCAATAGCTATGGAGAATAAATTAGAAAAAATTGGTGAAAATAGTTTTATGGATAATTTTGTTAAAACCGATGACATCTTAAAGGATATGTGTGGGATTATCGAGTCTTCACAAAAAGCTGCATATCAGGCTGTCAATACATTGCTCGTACAGAGAAATTGGTTGATTGGTTACAGAATAGCAGAAGAAGAACTAGGTGGAGATGAACGCTCGGAGTATGGATTAGAGGTAATAAAGAAAATTTCTAAAGAACTGACTCAGCGATATGGAAAAGGATATGATAGAAGTAATTTATATCATTGCCTGAAGTTTTATAAAACCTTTCCTGAAATTGTCGACACGGCGTGTAGACAATCCGGTGCTCTGCTTTCGTGGTCGCATTATAGAACCTTATTACAGGTCAAAGACCCTGAAGCTCGTGACTGGTATGAGAAAGAAGCCGCAGAACAGACTTGGAGTGTCCGTACTTTGCAGAGGAACATTTCTTCTCAGTATTACTACCGTATGCTTAAAACTCAGAAAAAAGAGCTTGTAGAAAGTGAAATGAAGGAATTGACAGCACCGTATCAAAATGATAAGTTGGAGTTTATCAAAAATCCGGTAGTTGCAGAGTTCTTAGGATTTTCTCAGAACACAGATTTTACAGAGAGTGACCTTGAGAAAAGTATTCTTTCCAATTTGCAGAAATTTTTGATGGAGCTTGGAAAGGGATATGCTTTTGTGGCAAGACAGCAGCATATCCATACGGAGAAGCAGGATTATTATATCGACCTTGTGTTTTACAATTATATACTGAAATGCTTTGTTCTCATCGACCTGAAAACAGAGAAGATAACACATCAAGATGTAGGACAGATGGATATGTATATCCGTATGTATGATGAATTGAATCGCAGTGAGGGCGATAACCCGACAATTGGTATTGTTCTCTGCTCTGATACAGACGATGATATTGCCCGTTATTCTGTTATGCACGGCAATGAACAGTTATTTGCTTCCAAGTACAAATTATACCTGCCGACAAAAGAAGAACTGAAAGCGGAGATTGAAACTCAAAAGGCAATGTTTTATCTTCAGCAGCAGGATAATGAAGAAAAGGAAATAGAATAGGATTTGTGCAGATTGTCTGCACAAATTATCAGATATTCTTGGACATGTGGATGCGAAAGCAACGATGCAAATTTATGCAGAAGATACTAAGGATTTGAAGAAGTCTAGGTTTATAAACTTTGAGATATTGTGATTGATTTGCGACCATTTATGGAGATTAGTGTTGAGGTTTGGCTATGAACAACAGTTTAGCAGAAGTATACCCTGGGCTTATTTCGGAGCACTTTAGCCATTAAGGTTATGGTGCTTTTGGCGTTTTGAAGAGAGGGGATTACAACAAAACACATGAGAAAAGAACTGATTATTATGACAATAAATAACAATCAGTTGGAGGAGTATAGGATTATTTAGAGATTAGCAGAGAGAATATTAAGGAACTTGTTTATGTAATATGTTATAAACAAGTTTTGCTGTATTTTATACAAATAAACTACTTGCTATGCAGGTGTGTTCACAGACGCGTTGGCTTACAGTAAAAATCTCCAATGTAATACGAAGTATAAGTTCGTCCACCGTACTAAAAACAAAGGAGGTAGTTAAATAAATATGTTGATGGATGGAATGATATAATGAAAGTATACAATAAACTAGTACGAGATAAAATACCTGAAATAATTAAGGCAGATGGGTGGTGGATTTAAAGATAAAATATTTTGGAATATGTGGCGGAGAAAAGGTAGATAGCAGAATGCATTGAATTTATCACAAGGATAAAAAATAATATAATCAAATTTAAGAAAATAGTTGATAGAATATGCTATTAAAGATATTTTGGGTAGGGTATTTTTGGAAAAACATCAAGACTAAGAAAGGCACAACAATGACAACCAATCATCTGATTTTAGATTTTTCGCATGTATATTGCGATGAAAACATACCAAAGAATACCGGCATCCACTGGCTGGACTGCTCTGAAATTGAAGAGTGTGATTTGTATTGTTCCAGACAGGCGGAAGAGAAAATCAGAGAAAAAATCAAGCCATATGGAATTCATGGAATCCATTTTCTGGATTCCGGAAATTATCATTATGTGACAGAAATTATGACAAGCCAGATTCAAAAGGAATTCCAGCTTGTTGTATTTGACCATCATACGGACATGCAAAAGCCGATGATTGAGCACATGACAAGCTGCGGAGACTGGGCAGAAAAGGTGTTAGAGACGAATCCATGGTTACAGCAACTGGTATTAATCGGACCGCAGGCGAAGGATATAGAGCAGCTTTATCGGGAAAATGATGGCTTGATGAATCGTAAGGAAATATCAGAAAAACTCCTTACTTTTTCTGCAGAAGAGATTCGTGCCGGAGAAGACAAAAATAAGATTTCCAAAATAAAAAAGAATCTGCCGGTTTATATATCCATAGACAAAGACATCTTGGATAAACAATATACGGAGACAAACTGGAGTCAGGGGAACATGTCACTTCCGATGCTGGAGCGATTGCTCTCACATTTTCTGGAAAACGGAAATATACTTGGCATTGATATCTGTGGAGAATGCCAGCAGGGAATTCCACTGCCTGAATATTTGCAGGCTGAAGAACTGAATGAAGAAACGAATCAGAAATTATTTGAGTTCCTGTCCCATTATATTTCATAACATTCTAAAGTAGAAAAGAGGATATCCCCCACAAGCTCTCCTATTAGGTGATGGTTGAAAGTGACGGCATTATACAATCTGAAAGTAAAGAACTTCAGAAGATAATAAAAAGAATTGATAGAAATTATGGTTATTACAGTAAGGATAATTGTGAAGGTGATAATCGTTGCAATATTTGCATTTGTTGAAATTGCAATATTTGCAAATGCTACAGTGCCTTGGCTGGAAGGCAGAGAGGCTAATAAGCCAAGGATAAGGGTGGAAAAATAATAAGACTAAAAAGAATGTATAAAAGCAAATAAAGAACGAAGATTCGATGTGCAAGAGAGGATTTATGGACTTGTAATTTGCAATAATAGAGTCATCCTAAGAAAGACAAAACGATAGTCTTTCAAGGATGGCTTTTATTATAAGACAAGGCAAAGCAGCCGATAATAGAAATTTAGAATCGTTTAAAAATCTATCAAAGAGGTGTTAGCACAATGCAGCACCTCTTTTTTTTACATCAGATTTTCATCATTTGCACACATACCGTGCAAAAGCAGAAGAATACATCTGGAAGAAAATAAGATAAGATATGACTATGATATCAATTAAGGACTAGAAAAGAGGTGGAACAATGGACCATTCAGAAGAATGTATGGAAATGATTGCAAATGCTGGAGAGGCAAAAACACTTGCTTTAAATGCACTTTCACTTGCAGGACAGGGAGCGTTTGAAGAAGCAGAAAAAGTATTGCAGGATTCAGAGGACGCATTAAATAAGGCACATGCAGCACATACAAAGCTTCTTTTTTGTGAAGCGCAGGAGGAAAACTTAAAAGTAACTTTGCTTATGATGCATGCAGGCGACCATTTAAACAGTGCGGACACAATCAAAGTATTAGTGGAAGAGCTTATACGGGTATATAAGCAGACAAAGAAAGGAGAGGAATAGAATGTTAAAAATTGCGTTAGTATGTCAGCATGGTGCGAGCACAGGAATATGTGTGGAGAAGATGAAGCAGGCTGCAGCAAAAGATAATATTGAATGTACAATTGCAGCTTATCCGGATTCGGAAATGGGTACCTTAGTACAGCTCGCAGATTGTATTTTACTTGGACCGCAGATAGGATTTAAGAAAAATACGTTTATTGAAAAATATCCGGAGGCAGCAGAACGGATCATGGTTATTCCGGCAATGGATTTTGGAATGATGAATGGGGAGAAAATTTTGAAAGATGCACTTAATCTGATTGAAGGGGGAAAATCAAATGGATAAACTGATTAATGTATTAGAGAAGAAATTGATGCCAATAGCAAATAAGATTTCATCTATTAAATTTTTGAATGCATTGGGAAAATCTTTTCAGTTATTATTACCGATTATTATCATTGGATCATTTGCCTGCCTGGGAGCGTATATAGATATACCGGCATGGACATCATTTATTGAAGCAACAGGTCTGGTTAATATTTTTAACACATTATTTTTCGTAACAATGAAGCTGATAGGATTTTATCTGCTTTTAGTACTTCCATATCAGTATGGAAAAGAACTGGGAATTAACCAGATTTCAGCAGTTATTATATCAGTAATGGTATTTCTGATTCTGACACCAACAGAATTGTTCGCATCTATTCCGGCAGAGTGGCTGGGACATGCAGGTTTGTTTGGCGTATTGCTGGTAAGTGTATTTGTCTGCCGCCTTATGTGGTTATGCAAAGAAAAGAACATCTACATCCACATGCCGGAAGGTATGCCTAAAATCGTAGAAGATTCATTTGCTTCACTTGTTCCAGGATTCCTTGCAGCAGTGATTGCAGTTATTATCTCAGTATTATTACAGCAGACAAGTTTTGGTAATTTCCACCAGCTTGTTTATACAATTATCCAGACACCGCTTATGGGACTTGGATTATCATTACCGGCATATTTGCTGATGCAGATTTTTACAACTGTATTTATGTTTTGTGGAATCCATGGCTCAACCGTGACTTCTCTCTTTACACCACTGACAATGGCTGCAAGTTCTGAAAATCTTGCCGCACTTGCTGCAGGACAGGAACTGCCACAGATTTTTGCAAATACCTTTGGTATTGTAGCACAGGTTGGTGGAATTGGATGTACATTAGGCTTTACATTTATGTTAGCATTCCGTGCAAAGAGCAAACGTTTAAGATCAGTAGGAAAAATTGGTCTTATCCCATCCATTTTTGGAATTACAGAACCGGTACTTTTTGGTGTCCCGGTTATGCTTAATCCATTTTTATTTATCCCATACATAATCAGCCCGATTGTATGTACATTACTGAGTTATTTTGCATATGCATCCGGCATAGTGCCAAAATTAACCGGAACAGAAGTTAACTGGACTGTACCACCTGTAATTTCCGGATTTTTATCTCAGGGATGGCAGACAGCAGTACTGCAGGCAGTATTGATTATTATTACAGCACTTATCTGGTATCCATTTTTCAAAATGATCGACAAGAAAACATGCAGAGAAGAGCAGATGCAGATTGAGGAATAGGATATGGAACAGGGATTGAGTGAAACATTTTTATGGGGAGGTGCAACAGCGGCGAATCAATGTGAAGGAGCCTATCGGGAAGGCGGAAAAGGGCTCTCAACAGCAGATGTTGTTCTCGCAGGACAACGTGGAGTGCCGCGAAAACGAACAGATGGTGTCGTAGAGGGATATTATTATCCCTCTCATACGGCAATCGATTTTTACCATCACTATAAAGAAGATATTGCATTATTTGCAGAAATGGGATTCCGTTGTTACAGGATGTCAATTGCATGGAGCAGAATTTTCCCGAATGGAGATGAAGAACAGCCGAATGAAGAGGGGCTTCAATTCTATGACCGTGTGTTTGATGAACTTCTCAAGTATCACATTACTCCGGTTGTTACAATTTCACACTATGAGATACCTTATCATCTGGTAAAGGAATACCGTTCCTGGAGCAACCGTAAAATGGTTGATTTTTATTGCAGATATTGTGAGGTATTATTTAAAAGATACAAAGGAAAAGTAAAATACTGGATGACATTTAATGAAATTAATGTCAATATGCTTCATCCAGAGCATGCCCTGGGCATAGAAATTAAGCCGGATGAAAATCCGTATCAGGTGATTTACCAGGCTTCCCATCATGAGTTTGTTGCAAGTGCAAAAGCAGTTCAGATTGGACATGCCATTGATCCGGACAATAAGATAGGAATGATGATGCTTTATCCTACCTTTTATGCAGAAACATGTAATCCCGAAGATCAGCTGGTTAGAATGGAAGAAATGAATAAACATTATGCATTTAGCGATGTAATGGTGCGGGGAGAATATTCTTCCAATATGAAACTGTATTTAAAACGTCACGATGTTTCCATCAAGATGGAACCTGGGGATGAAGGGGTGCTGAAAGCCGGAACGGTTGATTATATTGGATTCAGTTATTATAACAGCAATGTAGCGACGAGCCGGAAAGATATTCAGCTTATCGATGGAAATATGATTAATTCTGTAAAAAATAAGTATCTTACAGAAAGCAGATGGGGCTGGTCGATAGATTCAATGGGATTGCGAATTGCATTAAATGAATTGTATGGACGTTACCATATTCCGCTTTTTGTTGCAGAGAATGGATTTGGTGCAATTGATGTTCCGGAAGAAACCATTCAGGATGATTATCGGATCGCATATTTAAAAGAACATGTTCAGGCACTGAAGGATGCAATACTGATTGATGGAGTAGATTGCTTCGGATATACAGTATGGGGCTGCATAGATTTAGTAAGTGTCGGTACAGGAGAAATGAGTAAACGATATGGCATGATTTATGTAGACCGTGATGACAAGGGAAATGGCAGTCTTACACGATCCCGGAAGAAGTCATTTTACTGGTATCAGAATCTGATTAAGACAAATGGAAAAATTTTATAATAAACCTCTTTAAAGTACCCCGGGGAAATTCCTATAGGAATTTCTCCGGGGTATCTTAGTATATGTGGCAGCAGGACAATGTATACAGTATATTAAAAAAATCAGGATAAATAAGATAACAGAAGATCAATAAATTCCTGACAGGAAGATGCTGTAATCAGTGTCTGCAGATAATGATTGTTGGCTATAATCTGAGTGACAAATGCAAAAATATCATTAAATAACATCTGATCGGAAGGATGGATTGCCAGCATAAAAATAATGTTTACATTATTGGAACCCCAGCGTATAGGAGCCGGATGAATGGATACTGCAATTGCGGAGCTTTTGGCACAACGCTCCAGTGGATGTGGAATGGCAATATTTCCATAGGAGCTGGGAGAGATGCTTTCCCGTTCCAAAATGAGCTGTTTAAATTCGGAAGATACCATACCTTTTTCTTCTAGCTGCCCGGCAAGAAAGTCAATGGCTTCATTTTCGGAATGAAAAGGTTCCTGACAGAAAAACAAGTCATCCCGGAAAAGATAGCGAAGCTTTTGCTCTACAATAATTTTCATATGTAATGATTTTATCCGGTTGATATTATCAATGATGTTAGAAATATCTTTTGTCTGGAGCTGCTCCGAAATATAAATGACTGGTACAGCCGGAAGCGGATAAAGTGGAATAGTAGAAATAACCGCATCATAATCCCGATAAAAGCCGAGTTCATCAGTAGAAGAAACAATTCCTGTGATAATAGCATCCTGTTCCAGTAATAGCTTGATTTTATCAGCCAGATTAAGCTGATACAGACCATTCTGCGGATGAACCAGGAGAACAGAAATCTTATTGGAATAAGCTTTTTGCTCTTCGATAAGGACACCAATATGAAGTACGATATATGCGATTTCGTCTTCGTTTAGTTCCACCTGGTATTGCTGGTTGATTACATTGGCAATGGATACAGCAATTTCATAAATAAAAGGATAAGAACTTTTAATCGTTGCAATCTGCGGATTGCGCAGGCTGATATTATTGCGGATACGAATCAGCAAATTCCTTAAATGCAATTTAAAACGCAGCGAAAATTTCTCACTGTTAAGATTGATGGAAAAAAGATGCCGTACTTTATTCTGGATAAGCTCAAACAAAGTATTAACTTCGTCCGTAATCATATCTTCAAAATTCTGGGCACGGGAGGTAATAATCTCTCGTGGATAGGTCTGTGACATCAGAAGTGCAGACAATTCCTGCTGATCTCCTGCAGAGAGTGTAACAGAGAAATACTTCCGGACTTCTTCCACAAGACTATGTATGGTATTCTGAATATCCCCCGGAAAAGTCATTTCACTGTTTTCCACATTCAACTGATTTTCGTAAGAGGAACGCTGCATGGAAATGGCAACATGGATGATAAAGTTAAATAGTAAAAAATCGTCCATAAAAAGATTATTATTTACCATGCCAGTTGTGATAAGCTGTTTTAAAATTTTAAGATCATATGCCGGGAAATAAGGCTGGATGGAACTTAAGGTACAGTTAAAAGCTTTGGTTTCCTGGTAAATCATGGAAGAGATCAGACGCTTTTTATTACGCTCATTTCCAATTACGAAGGCAATATTATTCTTGGTTTTTAAAACCAGATCATATTCCGAAAGCTCTGATTTTAAATCCGAAAGTTCATTTTGCAATGTCAAAGGCGAAATGTATAAATCATCTGCAAACTGGTCCAGATCATATGGAGTATCTTCCGCAACCAGTTTTTTTATAATATAAGAAATCCGTTCTTCTTTCGTCTGGGGAAGTACGGACTGCAGACCGCTGGTTAGTTCATTTGCGGCGGTGTAATCTTTAAGAAGAAAACCTTTCTTAGAAGAAAGAATCATATCAGGCTTTTCTTCGTTCAGTTCATGAATATAAGATTTAATGCTGCGTACAGAATAGCCAAGTGCAGAAGAAATTTCTGCTGCTGTTTTCCATGTTGAGTTTTTTTGAAGATAATTCAGAACATCGAGTTTCTTGTTCGTCATAACAAACCCTCCATTTTTCGACATAATTATACTTATATTATTTTATTATATGAAAAAAATAATTTTTCACAATATGAGAAATTGCACCAGACTGGTGCAAATATGAAAGTGGGAAAATGTGGTGTTACAGAATATAATAATACTAGAAATAATCTGTAATATAGAAAAACTGTACAGATGTAGTAAAAGGAGGAAAAATGAAAGAATTTTATTATACGGTGAAAGACCCGATCGGAATGCATGCAAGACCGGCAACGCAGCTGGTAAATACAGTGAAAGGCCTTGCGAGTGTTGTTACAGTTGAAAAACAGGGTAAAAAAGCAGATGCAAGGAAACTTCTGGCACTTATGAGCCTTGCAGTAGCACATGGTGATGAAGTACATATTGTCATTGAAGGTGAAGATGAGAATATTGCAGAAGAAAAAGTAAAATCCTTTTTTGAAGAGAATCTGTAGAAAAATGATATTCATTCATTACATCAAAAATGCCCGGACCTTATGGCCTGGGCATTTTTGTGTGACAGGAATTTCCTATCATACAAAATGTTTTATGAGGATGTCAGATGATATCCTGTTCCTGAAAAACGTTTGCTCCGATAAAATATGCATTATTTACTGCTTCCGCGACAGTTGCAACACGTTCACAATCTCCGACACAATAAGTATCCGGTACAATGCCATAAAGAGAGGACACCTGTTTTGCATCTGGCCGGAAGCCCAGTGAAAGAAGAACTTTATCACCACTGATATGTGTAGATTCTCCATTTGTTAGAACATTTACGCCATCTGCATCAATAGATTGACAGGCAGAATTGAGATAAACATGGAGATTGTCATATCTGGCAAAATGTTCCGAAAGAGCCAGACGGTATAAATCATTGCTGGCAGATGCCAGGCAGTCAGCCATTTCAATGATGGAAACTTCTTTGCCCTTTTCTGCAAGATCTAATGCGGTTTCACATCCGACACTGCCGCCACCAATGATAATGTAGTGCTGCAGGGAAGTATCAGGGGACTGGAGAAATTCAGAAATCTGCATACAATTGTCACCATCAACGCCTGGAAGCGGAATTCTGAAAGGAGTTGCACCTACTGCAATGACAAGAGCATCAGGCTTTAGGTCACGGACTACATCAGCGTCTGCCGGAACTCCGATATGAACAGTTACAGAAGATTTCCGAAGCTGGGTCAGCAGATAATCACGAAAACGATGTAAATCTGCTTTGTGCTCCCCATGGCAGGCAATATTAAGCTTGCCGGTTAATACAGGTTCTTTTTCTAAAAGGGTGACCTGATGTCCACGGCGTGATGCAGTAAGGGCACAGGTAATGCCGGCAGGACCACCACCTACAATTACAAGATGCTTTGGATGGCTGGTAACCGGAAGTGTCAAAGGAACACGCTTTTCCCTGTTGAAGCGGGGATTTACAGAGCATTGTACATTTTTATGGTCTGTGGAAACATGATAACACTGCAGGCAGCGTATACAAGGTACGATATCTTCGCTGTGTCCCATCTGGGCTTTTACCGGCCAGAATGGATCTGCCAGTGTGGAACGGCCAAGCATGATTAAGTCAGCACTGCCTTCTTCCAAAAGACTTTCTGCTTCTTCCGGAGTCATAATCGAGCCGACAACGGATAGAAGACAGGAGGTATTTGCCCGGATTTTGCGTAATGCTTCCAGGTTTGTAATATGTGGCTCAAAAATAGTAGCAGCATGATGGATATTTGCCTCGCGGATCATATCTAATCCACGGGAACAGTTGACAATATCAATATATGGTTCTGCATGCTGGATAAATGTGATTACATCATCGAGAGACAGGCGTTTACCGGATGGAATACATTCTTCTGTTGAAATACGCATCTCGATAGGAAAATCCTTACCAACAGCATTTCGGACTGCCTCTATGACCATCATCGGAAAGCGGATACGATTCTCGATACTGCCGCCGTATTCATCCGTACGGGAATTAAAAAAAGGAGAAAGAAACTGATGAATCAGCCAGCCATGACCAAAATGAAGCAGTATTAAATCAAATCCATATTGCTTCGCTTCTCTGGCAGCATATGCAAAACGGTTTGCAATGTCCTGCATTTTGGCTTCATCCATAGGGATGATAGGTTCTCCTTTGTCAGTAAATCCGGCACTTGGACCATAGACTTTGCCATCTGCTTCGTGTCCATAGATTCCCTGGTGACACAATTCTACACCAGCTTTGGCGCCTTTCTGCCGGATAACAGAAAGATGTTCTTTGACCATTTCGCGTTTGTATTTTGACAGACCGTATTCTTTATCCGAAGCAGGATTTTCAAGGGACAATGGAATATTTAATCCCCGGTAGAGCAAAGCAGCGCCGCCAATAGAGCGGTCAAACATGCTGAAACCGCCATATTCCAAAGCGGATGGCTTGATGGATGGCTGTCCTTCTCCCGGACCGGTCATTGGTGCACAGGCAATACGATTTTTTAAAATCAGGGAACGTACCTGTAGTGGTTTAAATAAGAGTTCATATTTCATTATTAGGAATCCTCCTTTAAGGAATGTTTTTGTATAGTTACAAGGTAATTGTAAAGCAAAAAAGACAAATTATAAGTTGTTGTTTTTGCACAGCATAAGTGCAAAACTGTGTTGACGGATAGAGGCGAAAGTGGAACCTTAATACATTAGCTGGCGGAATATGATGGAATACAATGTAGATAATGCTGTCTTCCGATATCCTGGCCCAGTTCAGGGACAGAGGTGATAAGCGGTTTTATATACAGTCGGCTTTATCTATATCTTTTAAATGAGGACATCTTAAAATAGTAGGAAATAAGAGTGTTTAAAGGATAGATTATAACCTATAAGAGGTGTCAGTTGCAGCACCTCTTTTTTCGTGCTAAACTTTAACTTAAGCGAGAAATTATTTGAACCATATGAAAAGAGAAAAACAGGAGAGAATGATGGCGAATAGAAATAAAAATTATTATAACCGCTGGAGTTATGCGAAAGAGCGGGACAATGCCAACCGGAAACATCATCTGCTGGTACCGTTTGATAAACTGCCGCAGAGTGAGAAAGAAAAAGATGGCATTTATGATGATATTTTAAGAAAAGAAATCGAGGAACTTATCACATGGCAAAAGTGATTATGATACAGGGAACAATGTCGAATGCCGGAAAAAGCCTGATTACAGCAGGCTTATGCCGCATCTTTCATCAGGACGGATACCGCGTGGCGCCTTTTAAGTCGCAGAATATGGCATTGAATTCCTATATTACAACCGAAGGACTTGAAATGGGACGGGCACAGGTTATGCAGGCAGAGGCAGCAGGAATCGAGCCACAGGTCTGCATGAACCCGATTCTTTTAAAGCCTACCAATGATATTGGCTCCCAGGTGATTGTCAACGGTATGGTCATTGGCAATATGCCGGCGCGGGAATATTTTAACTATAAGAAAAAGCTTGTCCCGGATATATTAAAGGCATTTCACAAACTGGAAAAGCAGGCGGATATTATTGTAATAGAAGGAGCCGGAAGTCCGGCAGAAATTAATCTCAAGGAAAATGACATTGTAAATATGGGCATGGCGGAGATGGTAAATGCACCGGTTCTTCTGGCAGGAGATATTGACCGGGGCGGTGTGTTTGCACAGCTTTTAGGAACACTGCTGCTTTTAGAAGAGCAGGAAAAATCCCGTGTAAAAGGTTTAATCATCAACAAATTCCGCGGAGATGTATCCATATTGGAACCGGGCATTCAGATGTTAGAGGAAAAAGGCGGCATTCCGGTCTGCGGAGTGGTGCCTTATATGAAGGTACAGCTTGAGGATGAAGACAGCCTGACCGGAAAATTCAAGCATCGGAAAGAGGCATTGATAGACCTGGCAGTTATCCGTTATCCAAGAATATCTAATTTTACGGATTTTGATGTTTTCGAGCATATGGAGGGAGTATCGGTGCGCTATGTGACTTCGGTGCAGGAAATCCATCATCCGGATGCCATTATTCTGCCGGGCAGTAAGAATACAATGGGTGACCTGAAATGGATGCGCGAAAATGGCATGGAAGCTATGATAAAGAAACTCTCCGCAGACACTCCGGTCATTGGAATCTGCGGCGGTTACCAGATGTTAGGAGAAAGCCTCGAAGACCCCTATTCGGTAGAGGAAGGCGGTAGCTTACGGGGCATGGAACTATTGCCGCTTAAGACCGCGATGAGCTGGGAAAAGGTACGCCGTCAGGTAACGGGAACCATAGACCCTCTCACTGGTATGTTAGCTTCCCTTTCCGGCAAAGAATACAAGGGCTACGAGATTCATATGGGACATACCTGCGGAACACAGAAGACAGAGCAGATACAGGAACCAAAGCAGACACAGGCTCAAGCCCAAGCTCATGCGCATGCACAGGAGGAATCCTGTATACAGGATGCAGTCGTTGTGCAGAAGGGAAATGTCTACGGAACGTATGTCCATGGTATTTTTGATGAAGGAGATATCGCATCCACTTTTATCCGGGCATTAGCGGAGAAAAAGGGAGTGCATTATGAAGATAATCAGGGCATGAATTATCAGCAGTATAAGGAGAGCCAGTACGATTTGCTGGCGGATACACTGCGGAAATATCTTGATATGGAAGCGGTTTATGGAATGCTGCAGGAGGCAGAATATGACAAAAGCAGAATTAGATAACAGAAAGATTTTGCCTTTAGAGGATAGTTGGTATCGCAGGGTAAAAGAGAAGCTGGATGGAATCGCCAAACCCTTGGATGGACTTGGAAAGTTTGAACATCTGATTGCACAGATTGGAGCCATAGAGAAGACGACCAGAATATCCATTCAGAAAAAAGCAGTTCTTGTTATGTGTGCAGACAATGGCGTGGTGGAAGAGCGGGTCAGCCAGAGTGGAAAAGAAGTAACTCTTGCAGTGGCAAAAGCCATGGGAGTAAATAATTCTTCTGTAGGAAAGATGGCAGCAGTGGCAGGCGTGGATGTAATTCCGGTGGACATTGGAATTGATACAGACGAAGTGATTCCCGGAGTATTGCCACGAAAAGTTGCAAAGGGAACGAAAAACTTCGCAAAGGAACCTGCGATGACAGAAGAAGAGGTCTTAAAGGCAATAGAAACCGGAATACAACTGGTGCAGCAATGCCATAGAGACGGTTATGAGATACTTGCTACAGGAGAGATGGGAATTGGAAATACAACCACCAGTACAGCCGTTGCAGCAGCACTTTTGGATTTAGAGGTAGAGCAGGTGACCGGAAAAGGTGCCGGATTAACCGATGGGGCATTAAAAAGAAAATGCAGGATAATTGAAGAAGCGATAGAAAAATATTCCCTTCGTGATGCGGATGCATTTACCATATTAAAGACGGTAGGTGGACTGGACATAGCCGGATTGACAGGCGTATTTATCGGAGCAGCAATCGAGCAGATACCGGTTGTCATCGATGGCGTCATCAGTGCCGTTGCGGCACTTTTGGCAGAGACACTTTGCAAGGGTGCCGTAAATTATATGATACCATCCCATAAGAGCCGGGAACTGGCAGAGACAGCGATTATGAAAAAGCTGCGTTTAGATCCGGTACTGGATGCGGATATGGCGCTGGGTGAGGGAACTGGTGCAGTGATGATGATGTCCCTGCTGGATGTAGCACTGGGCGTGTATTTGCAGGGAGCATCCTTTGCAAATTTTGAGATAGAACAGTACAAGAGGTATGAAGAATGATTGCATTGGTAATCGGCGGAAGCGGCAGCGGAAAATCCGCATATGCAGAACAAATGGCAGTGAAAGCCGCAGGCAACGGCAGCCTCTTTTATGTAGCCACCATGCAGGTGTATGATGAAGAAGGAAAGAAAAAAGTAGAGCGTCACCAGAAAATGCGGGCAGGAAAAGGCTTTCTTACGATAGAGCAGCCGAGAAGACTTAAAGAGGCAGCAAAGAAAGTGGCAACCGAAAAAGTGTCAGCAGGAAGAGTTGCAGCAGAAAGAGTGCCAGCCGGGAAAATAGTTTTGTTGGAATGTATGTCGAACCTCGTTGCCAACGAAATGTTTTCAGAAGAAAATCTGTCTGTTGTGATGGATGAAGCGAAAATAAAGCAGCTTTCCCATGAAATTATAAGTGGAGTAACAGCATTGCAGGATTCCTGTGATATACTGATTATTGTCACGAATCAGATATTTGAAGACGGAATCCGTTATGACGCATCCACAATGGCTTATATCCGGTTGTTAGGAGATATAAACCGGCAGATTGCAGAGCGGGCAGAGCAGGTCGTTGAAGTAGTAGCAGGGATTCCGATTTTTATAAAAAAGGATGGAATTTAAGAAAGAAGAGGAATACATGAAAATTATAAAAGGATTCGTCATTGCATTTTCCATATATTCAAAAATACCGGTGCCACAGTTTGACTGGAAGGAAGAAGATATGCAGTATCACCTCTGCTTCTTCCCATTAATTGGTCTTATCATTGGTGCATTGGAAGCCGGCTGGTTCTTTCTTGGAAATGCAGTCGGGATAAGCCATCTTTGCAAAACACTGATAGCGGTGGCAATTCCATTGCTTGTTACCGGTGGCTTTCATATGGATGGATTTATGGATACCATGGATGCATTTCATTCCTATCAGGATAAGGAGAAGAAGCTGGCAATTTTAAAGGACCCGCATATTGGAGCATTTTCCGTATTGATGCTGGTTTTATATTATCTTATTTATGGAGCAGCATATGCGGAGCTTACGGAACTGTCTGCAATTCTTGTAGTGGGAATTGGCTTTGCGTTATCACGAAGCTTAAGCGGAATTGGTGTGGTAAGCCTGAAGGCGGCAAAAAAAGACGGTATGCTTGCTTATTTTGCAGACAGCGCCCAGAAAAAAAGAGTGCTGGCAGTCCTCATCATAGAGGCAGTTGTCTACAGTGGATGTATGATTTATGTAAACCTGTGGGCAGGGCTTGCAGCAGTAGTTGTGGCATTGCTCTGTTATGGTTATTATAGCTGGAAAAGCCGGAAGGAATTTGGCGGAATCAATGGTGATACCGCAGGATATTTTGTGTCATTATGCGAAAATGCCATGGCAGTTGCAGTGGTAGTTGTTTTTCACTATACAGGAAATTGCTTTCCTGTATAGTAAAAAACGCTCCGCGAGTATGCGCACTGCGGCGTATAAGGTAGATGCCGCAAGCAACCGCCGCAGGCGCGAGAATGTGCCGTGGCACATTCTTTGTTTTATAGCAGGCTAGAAAGGAAAAAACATGGAATTATTTTTGGGCGGATGTTACCAGGGAAAAAAGGAATATGTGTTAAAGCTTCACCCGGAATGTAAAGGTCAGGTGATAGAGGGCGAAAACCTTCCTGCAGACTGGGATGGAATGATAAAAGAACTGCAGGAATTTGAGAATCCGGTCATCAACCATTTACACCTGTGGATTCGGAAATGTCTTGAGCAGCAGACAGATGTGGAGCTGTTAGCTGATAAACTGCTGGAAACATATCCGGGACTTATTTTCATCTGTGATGAGATTGGAAACGGAATTGTACCGATGGATGCTCTGGAACGGGATTACAGGGAGCGGACCGGAAGACTACAGATACGGATTGCCGAGAAGGCAGAAAGGGTAGAACGCATTGTATGTGGAATCAGCCAGAGATTAAAATAAATTTATTGCTTATCCGTCATGGAAAGACCCCGTCAAATCGGGAACACCGGTATTTGGGTGTAACAGAAGAAGCTTTGTCCGGGGAAGGCAGAAAGCAGTTGGAGATTCTTGCAGAAAAAGACATTTTAAAAAAACCATGGCTGCTTTTCATCAGTCCGATGCTGCGCTGTCAGGAGAGTGCTGGTATACTTTTTCCGGGAAAGAAAGCTTATCCGATAGAAGAATGGCGGGAGATGAATTTTGGTGCATATGAGGGAAAGAATTACGAAGATTTGAAAAATGATTCCTATTATCAGAAATGGATTGACAGCAATGGCACACTGCCTTTTCCGGAAGGCGAGAGCCAGCAGGAATATATAAAACGTTGCCAAAGGGGACTTCATGCCGCAACAAAAATCATAGAGGGAAAAATCACCGGAGAAATCGCAGATGCTGCAATGCCGTTATCAAAGAGTCGAATAACAGAACTCCGGGAGCCTGAAAAACTGATAGCAGAAAGTCAGATGATAGAAAATCAAATAGCAGAAAATCAGATGACAGAAAGTCAGCCCCGGAATATAACAGCGGTTGTACACGGCGGCACAATTATGGCACTGCTTCACATTCTTGCAGGCGGAAATTATTTTGATTATCAGGTGAAAAATGGAGGCGGCTACTGCTGTAAGCTCAGACTTTGCGGGGAAGAATGGAAATTAGATTCCCTTGAGGAGATTACAATATGATTTATCACATGATTGCGTTCGGACTGGGATTTTGCCTGGACCTTCTTTTGGGAGATCCATACTGGCTGCCACATCCCATCCGGGTGATTGGAAATTTTATAGGGATATTGGAAAAAAGAATGAATAAAAAGGAGTGCAGTGAGAAATACCTTGTAAGAGCAGGCATTGGAATGGTTGCGCTTGTTTTGCTGACAGTTCTTATGGTGACCGCACTTCTTCTGATTCTTGCGTACCGGATTCATCCGGTGGCAGGTGTTATCTTGGAAATGATTATGACCTATCAGATTCTTGCTGCAAAATGCCTGAAAGTAGAAAGCATGAAGGTATATAATTGTTTAAAGGAGAATGACCTTATAGCGGCAAGACATGCTGTTTCCATGATTGTAGGCAGAGATACCGGGCGGCTGGATGAAACCGGAGTGGCAAAAGCTGCCATTGAAACGGTGGCGGAAAATACTTCGGATGGAGTCATTGCACCGATGCTATATACCGCACTTGGCGGACCGGTTCTGGGCTTTTTTTATAAGGCAGTCAATACGATGGATTCCATGGTAGGATATAAGAATGAACGTTATCTTCATTTTGGCAGAGCTGCCGCAAAATTTGATGATATCTGCAATTATATCCCATCCCGTATCAGTGCATACCTGATGATTGCAGGGACGTATTTCCTTGGAAAGGAATATGACGGGAAGCATGCATATTACATTTATAAAAGGGACCGGTATCATCATGCCAGCCCGAACTCTGCCCAGACAGAGGCAGTTTGTGCAGGAGCACTGTCCATACAGCTTGCAGGAGATGCCTGGTATTTTGGCAAACTGGTGAAAAAGCCGTTTATCGGAGATGCACTGCGTCCGGTGGAATACGAGGACATCAGAAGAGCAAACCGGCTTTTGTATGCGACTGCATTTTTATGTGAAGGCATTTGCCTTTTGGTGATGGGATTGTTATTCTTTATATGATTGAAAGGATAACAATACAGGAAAGGAACAGGAATATGGTACATGGAGGAGACATCTACCGTAATTGCATATCGTTAGATTATTCTGTAAATATCAATCCTCTGGGCATACCGGCATCTGTAGAGGCAGCCCTTAGGGAAGCGGTGTCTTTATGCAGCCGGTATCCGGATATCAGGCAGGAGAAGCTGAAGGCAGCCATTGCTGAGATGGATAAGGTAGCGGCAGATGAGATATTGTGCGGAAATGGAGCTTCTGAACTTTTTCCTGCAATTCTTCATGCATTAAAACCAAAGAAAATACTGATTCCGGTTCCTTCTTTTTATGGTTACGAGTGGGCTGCCGGAACGGAAGCGTGTGAAGTAAGTTATTTTCCATTGCGGGAGAAGGATAATTTTGTGCTGGGAGAGGACTTTATTGAGGCATTAGATAAAGAAACGGAGCTTATATACCTTGCTAATCCCAATAATCCCACCGGACAGTTAATTCCACCGGAGATTTTAAAAGGGATTTTAAAGCGGTGTCAGGAGCTTGATATAATAGTGGTGGTAGATGAATGCTTTCTGCCGTTTTGTGAAGAAGCAGAGCTTTATGAAGAAATGGAAGCTGGCATGAAATGTAGGAATCTGATTCAGGTGAGAGCATTTACCAAGACCTTTGCCATACCGGGAGTCCGGCTGGGTTATCTTATCTGCCGGAACAGGGAAGTCTGTCAGAAGATTGCAAGGCAGCTTCCGGAATGGAACTTATCGGTATTTGCCCAGATGGCAGGATGCGCTGCAGCAAAAGAAACGGAATTTATCGGGGAAAGCAGGAAACTCATAAAAGAGCAGCGGAGTATTCTGACAAAAGAGCTGATATCCTTAGGCTTCCGGGCGTATCCTTCCCGGGCAGATTATATTTTATTTTACACAGAGCTGCCATTATATGAGTTACTTTTAAAGAAACAGATTTTGATTCGAAATTGTGAAAATTACAGAGGTCTGTCCAAAGGATATTACCGGATTGCAGTAAGAGGGCAGGCAGAGAATGAGCGGCTGATAAGCGCATTAAGAGAGGTGACAGAGAAATGAATCCCATCGAATTTGTATTGCCGGGAGAGATTGAAAAACGCAGCTTTGAGATTATTTCAGAGGAATTAGAAAAGCGTCAGATTGTATTGCCTAAGGAGCAGGAGCCTGTTACCAAGCGTGTGATACATACCAGCGCAGATTTTGATTATGCAGAGACAATGTGTTATTCTGACCATGCAGTAGAAATTGCAAAGGAACTGATTCTTAAGGGCGCCAATATTGTAACGGATACCAATATGGCACTTGCCGGAATCAATAAGAAAATACTGGCATCATTTGGCGGAGAAGCCCATTGCTTTATGGCGGACCCGGATGTGGCACAGCTTGCCAGAGAGCAACAGGTAACAAGAGCAACCATCAGCATGGAGAAAGCCGCAGCCATTGAAAAACCAGTTATTTTTGCGGTGGGAAATGCACCGACGGCGTTAATCGAGCTTCATAAAATGATAACGGAGGGACGCTACCAGCCGGCATTTATTATCGGAGTTCCGGTAGGCTTCGTAAATGTGGTACCGGCAAAAGAATTGATTATGGAAACAGAAGTACCGTATATCATTAACCGGGGCAGAAAGGGCGGGAGCAATGTTGCCGCAGCTATCTGCAATGCAATTTTGTATCAATTAAGACGATAGTAAAATCAGGGGGAAGAAAGATGCAATATGGGTTTACCTCCGGAAGCTGTGCCGCAGCCGCAGCAAAGGCAGCAGTCTATATGCTGCTGAGTGGAAGAAGAAAAACAGAGATTACCATTGAGACACCAAAGGGAATTCCCTACCATGCAACGGTGGAGTATATCGAAATTCAGGAAACAGAAGTTTCCTGCGCGGTACAGAAGGACGGAGGGGATGACCCGGATGTGACAACGGGGGCATGGATTTATGCAACGGTGAGTATTTGTGAAGAAAATAACAATCAGATAGAAATAGATGGCGGCAACGGTGTTGGCAGGGTTACGCGGCCGGGATTAGACCAGCCGGTAGGAAATGCCGCAATTAATACGGTGCCACGGCAGATGATTGCAAAAGAAGTATCAGAGGTCTGCCATCTGTTTGATTTTCAGGGCGGAATCAAAGTCGTAATTTCAGTGCCGGAAGGAGAAAATCTTGCGGCACAGACTTTTAATCCGAGACTTGGAATAAAGGGCGGAATCTCGATACTTGGAACCAGCGGTATTGTTGAGCCTATGAGTGATAAGGCATTGCTAGATACCATAGCAGTGGAATTGAAACAGAAGCGGGCAGAAGGTCATTCTATTGTTGCCATATCGCCGGGTAACTACGGATTGGAATTTATGAAACGGACCTATGGTTATGATTTGGAGCGCAGTGTAAAATGCAGCAACTTTATCGGACAGACCATTGACATGGTAAAAGAACTTGGATTTTCCAAAATGCTCTTAACCGGTCATATCGGAAAGCTGATAAAGGTATCCGGCGGCATTATGAACACCCATTCCAAAGAGGCAGACTGCCGGATGGAACTTCTGGCGGCGGCAGCAATCCGTGCAGGCGCAGAAATAACGCTGCTTCGGGAAATATTAGACTGCATTGGTACAGAGGATGCCGTAGACCGGCTTCGAAAAGCCGGACTTTTAGAACCTGCCATGGAATATGTCATGGAAAAAATTGAAGACCATCTTAAGCATCGTGCCGGGGATGGACTGGAAATAGAATGTATGGTTTATAGTAATGATATCGGACTTTTAGGTGTAACGCCGGGAGCAGAGGCATTATTAAAAGAACTGTTGGAGGAAAAGCAATGATTCATTTTGTTGGAGCAGGGTGCGGAGCACCGGATTTGATTACCGTAAGAGGAATGCATCTTTTGGAAAAAGCGGATGTGATTATCTATGCCGGTTCACTGGTAAATCCTGAGCTTTTAAATTATGCCAAAGCAGACTGTCAGGTATATAACAGTGCAGTGATGACATTGGAAGAAGTCCTTGCAGTTATGGTGGAGGCAGAGCAGGAAGGAAAAGATGTGGTGCGGCTGCATACCGGAGAACCAAGCATATATGGAGCGGTGCAGGAGCAGATGCAGGAACTGGATGCAAGAAAGATAGCCTATGATTCCACACCGGGAGTAAGTGCCTGTTTTGGAGCAGCGGCAGCCATGAATCTGGAGTATACCCTGCCGGATATTTCCCAGTCCCTTATCATTACCAGAATGGAAGGCCGGACTGCAGTTCCGGAGAAAGAAAGCATCGAGGCATTTGCAGCCCATCAGTGTTCCATGGCAATTTATTTAAGTGCCGGAATGTTGGAGAAGTTATCTGAGCGACTGATAAAGGGTGGCTATTCAAAGGATACCACTGCGGCACTGGCTTATAAGGTAAGCTGGCCGGAGGAAGAAATATATATCTGCACGGTAGAAACATTGGCACAGACAGCGGCAGAACATGGAATTACCAAAACGGCACTGGTTCTCGTTGGAGATGTCATTAACAAGAGCGGATACAGCAAATCCAGACTGTATGCAGAAGATTTCTCCACAGAATTCCGGGCAGCAAAAAAATCATAAGAAGGCGGAAAGAAAATGCAGTCATTGAAATGGAGTGTCATCAGCTTTACCGAAAAGGGAGCAGAGCTTGCCGAAAAGATAAAAAGACTTTCCAAAGAGCAGCAGCTTCCCTGTGAAATTCATACTTATCATGGCAGAAAACAGGTGGAAAATCTGAACGCGTGGACAAAGGAGCAGTTTTCCCTAAGAAATGCAATCATTTTTATCGGAGCATGCGGAATTGCAGTGCGGACAATTGCCCCATTTCTTAAGGACAAGCTGACAGACAGTCCGGTGCTGGTACTGGATGAGGCAGGCAATTATGTCATTCCTCTTTTATCCGGGCATGTAGGAGGTGCCAATGAGATAGCACTGCAGCTGGCAGAGTTATTAGGAGCAGTTCCGGTAATTACCACAGCGACCGACATTAATAATGCCTTTGCCATAGATGTATTTGCAAAAAAGCATGACCTATCCATTGATAAAAAAGAAGGCATTAAGAAAGTTTCTGCAAAGGTGCTGGAAAAAAAGAAGCTTTCCATGACAATCGCTCCGGAATATGCCGCCAAAGTGGATGTGGCAATCGGCACACCAGAGGATGGACAGAAGCCGGAGCCATTATTGACCTTAATTCCCAAAGAATATATTCTTGGAATCGGATGCAGAAGGAATAAAGAAGAACAGGAACTTAAGGCATTTGCAGAAAGCTGTTTAAAGGAAGCCGGAGTAGACTGGAAACAGATACGGGCGATTGCTTCGATTGATAAAAAGAAGGGTGAGAAGGCAATTCTAAAACTTGCGGCAGAACATGGCATTCCATTTCTTGTCTTTGACGCAGAGACCTTAAGCCGGGTGCCCGGGACATTTGATGCATCGGTATTTGTGGAAAGTCAGGTGGGCGTAGACAATGTCTGCGAGCGGGCAGCCATGGCAGCCTGCCGGGATAATGGAAGGCTGGTGCTTCAGAAAAGAGCGGAAAACGGAATGACACTTGCAATAGCAAAAGAAGATTGGAGACTGACTTTATATGAAGAATAAAATATGGATTGTTGGAATGGGACCGGGAAATGAAGAGATGATGACAGGCAGAGCCATCGAAGTATTAGAACAGGTGGATGTAATCATCGGATATACCGTATACCTTGATTTGTTAGGAGAACGTTTCCAAAATAAGGAATTTCTTTCCACGCCGATGCGGCAGGAAGAAAAACGCTGCAGAATGTGTTTTGAGGAAGCAGAAAAAGGCAAAAGCGTGGCAATGGTATGCAGCGGCGATGCCGGTGTCTATGGAATGGCATCACTGATGTATGAGATTGGAAAAGAATATCCGGCACTCTCACTGGAAGTGATACCGGGAATTACTGCAGCCAACAGCGGTGCGGCGGTTCTTGGAGCACCATTAAATCATGACTACTGTGTAATCAGTCTCAGTGACCTTATGACACCATGGGAGTTAATTGAAAAGAGGCTGATTATGGCGGCACGGGGAGATTTTGCTATTGCACTTTATAATCCGTCCAGCCGGAAGCGGGCAGACTATTTGGAAAGAGCATGCAAAATTCTGCTTCAGGAGATAGAACCGGAGCGCGCATGCGGTTATGTGGAAAATATCGGAAGAGACGGAGAAAGCACAGTTACCTGTACATTAGAAGAATTACAGAGTAAAACAGTAAATATGTTTACTACCGTTTTTGTTGGAAATTCCAGAACCAGAATTCAGGATGGAAAATTAATCACACCAAGAGGCTATAAGATAGAGCAATGAAAAAAATAATCATTTTTTCAGGAACAACAGAAGGAAGAAAATTATCGGAGCTGATGGCGGCAGCAGGCATAGCCCACACTGTATCGGTGGCAACCGATTATGGAAAGCTGGTCATGAAAGAGCATCCAGAGGTGAAGATTCAGGAAGGACGCCTTTCCAAAGAAGCTATGTCAGAATATCTAAGGAAAGAATCCTTTGACATTGTAATCGATGCCACTCATCCCTATGCGGTGGAAGTGACCAGAACCATAAAAAGCTGCGTTGCCGGAATGAAAGAGGATGGACTTGAGGTCACTTACTTACGGCTGAAACGGAGCATCCATGCGTCAGAAGAAGCAGGACTTCGTTTCTTTGACAGCAATGAGGCCTGTGCAGAAGCATTAAAGGAAATCAAGGGAAACATTCTTCTTACTACAGGAAGCAAGGAACTTTCCGTATATACCGAATCGGAAGAAGTAAAAAAACGTCTTTATGTCCGGGTACTGCCGGGGCTGGAAAGTCTTGAAATCTGCCGGAGAGAAGGAATTCTGCCACAACAGATTCTGGCACTGCAGGGACCTTTTTCTGAAGAATTCAATGATGCACTGATTCATCAGTATGGGATAAAATGTATGGTAACAAAGCAGGGCGGCATTACCGGAGGTTTTTTAGAGAAAAAAGAAGCAGCTTTAAAAAATCGTATCCCGCTTTTGATCATTCGTCGGGAGGCAGCAGAGGAAGACGGACTTTCCTTTGATGCAGTCTGTGAGAAAATCGAAACATTAACAGGAGTAAACCTTTCCTTAAGACCGGCGGAGCTTATGATTACGCTGGCAGGAATCGGACCGGGGGATGCAGATATGATGACCGTCCGGTTAAAGGAAGCATTGGCAGAAGCGGACCTTGTATTAGGTGCGAAACGTCTGATAGAGGCAGTGACACCGAAGCTTGAAAAAGAGGCACTTTATCTGCCGGATAAAATCCTTACATGGCTTAAGGAAAAGAGCAGACAGTATGCGGTGCATGAAAAACTGAAGGTAGTCATCCTTTTTTCCGGGGATATTGGTTTTTACAGTGGCTGGAGTAAGGTAAGAATCTGTCTGCAGGAAGCGCTGCAAACGGGCATACTTCATGGAACCTTGCAAAGCATTCCGGGCATTTCTTCCATTCAGATGATGGCAGCAGCCTGTGGCGTAAGCTGGGAAAATGCCGGAATTTACAGTATACATGGCAAAACAGATACGGATGGCTGGCAGGCAGAAGTGATACGCAGGATGCATGAAAATGGGCGGCTGTTTCTTTTGGTATCCGGAGCAGAAGACATCCGGAAATTAGGAGCACTTTTTTCGGATAAAGAGAATTGCAGAATTACAGTGGGGTACCAGTTATCTTATCCGCAGCAGAAGCTGATGGTGCTTACACCGGAAGCGTGCAGGGAGACAGAACAGGAAGGATTGTATGTTGTCATGATAGAGAAGGAAGAACAGAAAGCGAATGAAGAATGTGCGGAGCAGGGAAAGCGCAGGGAACAGGAAGCGCAGGAAGAGCCGGCAACTTTGTCACCGGGAATCCCGGATGAAGCCTTTATTCGTGGGAAAGTTCCAATGACCAAAGGGGAAGTGCGTCAGGTCAGCCTTTGCAGCCTGCGGCTTCAGAAAGATTCGGTGCTTTATGATATTGGAAGCGGAACGGGTTCGATTGCTGTGGAAGCAGCCCATTTATCCAAAGGAATCAAAGTCTATGCCATTGAAAAGAAAGAAGAGGCGCTAGCACTTCTGGCACAGAATAAAGAGAAGTTTCAGGTAGCAAATATGGAGATTATCCGGGGAACGGCACCGGAGGCATGCAATGGATTAGAGGAGCCAACCCATGTTTTCATCGGGGGAAGCGGTGGACATCTGATGGAAATTTTAGAAGTACTGGCAGCAAAAAAGAGAAGAATAAGAGTTGTAATGAATGCTATAAGTCTTGAGACAGTGGCAGAATTCAAACAGGTAAAAGAACGCTTTTCGGTATGCAATTTTGAAATGATTCAGATGCAGGTCAGCCGTTATCATGAGCTTGGTTCTTATTATATGCCAAAGGCGGAAAATCCGGTTATGATATGTTCCTTTGATTTGCAGGGAGGAGAGGCGGATGCAGAAGCGTAAAGGAGTAGTTCTTGCAGCACCGAAAAGTGGCAGTGGAAAGACACTGATTACCTGTGCATTAATCGAAGCCTTGAAAGAAGCAGGAGTCGATGTCTGTGCATTTAAGTGTGGACCGGATTATATAGACCCGATGTTTCACCGGACGATTTTAGGTGTGCCGGGCGGAAATCTGGATACTTATTTTACCGGCGAAGCAAAGACAAAAGAGATATTTATGGAAGAGACACCGGAAGATGCATTTGCAGTGGTAGAGGGTGTCATGGGACTTTATGACGGACTTGGCGGAATTTTTGAAGAAGGTTCCACCTATCATCTGGCAAAAGCAATTTCTCTGCCGGTGATTCTGGTAATTGATGCACATGGCATGGGAAGAACAATACTTCCGCTGATACAGGGACTTTTATCCTATGACAAAGCCGGAATCATAAAGGGCGTGATACTAAACCGGGTCAGCAAAATGTTCTATGCGTCATTAAAAGAGTTAATCGAAACCGAATTATCCATAGAAGTGCTGGGCTGTTTTACCGAACAGAAGGAGCTTCATCTGGAGAGCCGCCACTTAGGCTTAAAACTTCCGGAAGAAAAGCGTGATTTAAAAGAACAGGTATGCCGCGGGGCAGACAGCTTAAAAGAAACGGTATCGATAGAGCGGATTTTAGCAATTGGGGGAGCCGGAGAAAAGGATGCGGCATCCCCAGAAGTTGATAGTTACGAAAACAAAGTGACATATCAGAGAGCAGATATCAAAGAAAATGACACCCATGAAAGTAAACTCCGCCTTGCCATCGCAAGAGATGAGGCATTTTGTTTTTATTATCAGGAGAACCTGAAACTGCTTTCAAAAAGGGGCTTTGAGCTGGTGCCGTTTTCTCCCCTGCATGATAAGAAATTGCCGGAGCATATCAGCGGATTACTGTTAGGCGGGGGATATCCGGAACTTTTTGCAAAGGAATTATCCGAAAATGACAGCATGAAGACAGCCATCCGGGAAACCATCCGGGGCGGACTTCCGTCATTGGCAGAGTGCGGCGGGTTTCTTTATCTTCATAAATCACTGAAGGATATGGAAGGCAGACAATATTCCATGGCAGGCGTAATTGATGCAGATGCAGATTACCGGGGAAAGCTGGTGCGTTTTGGCTATGTGGAGCTTACCGAGAAAGAAAGCCAGTTCCTGCCGGAAAAAGAAGGAATCCGGGGACACGAATTCCATTATTTTGACAGTACGGAAAGTGGAACGGACTGCGTGGCAAAAAAACCGACCGGAAACAGAAGGTGGGAATGTGTCTGGGAAGGAGAAAACCACTGGTGGGGATTTCCTCATCTTTATTATCCGTCCAACCCTTCTTTTGTGGAGCATTTCTATCAGCAGGCAGGATTGTATCAACAATCGAAATTGAAGCAAAAAGATAAATGGAATTAAATGATAAAATGAAGTAAATGATAAATAGAAGTAAAAGATAATTTAAAATAAGAGGAAGACAGATGCAGAAAGAAAAAGCACAGAGTGGAATTTTATATGGAATCGGAGTAGGACCGGGGGAGCCGGAGCTTTTGACCCATAAAGCGGTTCAGGTGATAGAATGCTGCGATACCATAGTAGTGCCGTCCGAACCGATAGAAGAGTGTAATGCTTTTCAGATTGTAGAAAAACTGGTGCCGGACATACGGAAGCATCAGCTTGTGGCATGGAATTTTCCCATGACCAGAGATGAGAAAAAGTTAGAAGAAGCCCATGATAAGATATGCGAAAATATAGAAGCATATCTTGCAAAGGGAGAAAAGGTTGCCTTTTTAACGCTGGGGGATCCGGCAATTTATTCCACCTATACTTATCTTTCACAGAAAATCGAAGAGCATGGTGGCCATACGGAAATGGTCAGCGGTGTACCGTCTTTTTGTGCAGTGGCAGCAAGACTTGGCATTTCGCTGGGAGAAAAGGAAGAGCAGATTCATATTATTCCCGGTTCCTATGAGATAGAAGAATCGAGACAATTTTCCGGTACCAGAATCTATATGAAGTCCGGAAGGAAGCTGAAGCAGTTAAAAGAAATGCTGCAAAAGGAAAGCACCATCCGTCAGTTAGAAGTGTATAGTGTTTCCGATTGTGGAAAAGAGGAAGAAAAAGTCTTTTCCGGTGTGGATAACATACCGGAAAACAACGGATATTTTACCATCGTGATTGTAAAGACCAAAGATGAGCCGGTGCATAACAGCAGCCGCTTTTTTGAGAATCGTGCATGCGCTTATTATCCCTGCCATAGGGACATTGAGCAGATTAACTGTATGTTCTGCTACTGCCCGATGTATGAAATGGAGCATTGTCCGGGAACACCGGAGTACAAAGAGACAAATGGCAGAAAACTTAAGATTTGTACCAACTGCACATATCCCCATCAGGCAGAACATTATGATGCCATTATGAAGGTACTGACCCATCGGCTGAAAGGCTAGAGAACTTTTTAAGGGTGAAGTTTGTTGAGGCTGGGTGAACTATGGCTTGTGAAAAAATAAAAAGTGTGTTAGTATAGTAGCGATTTCATAGAAAGATAACCGGTGCCTGCAATGAAATTCATTCATATGCAGGGTAAAAGGGAAACAGGTGTAAATCCTGTACGAACTCGTCACTGTAAGAAGGGAGTAACGTAGTCAGGCTTTTAAAAGCGCCACTGATGCACAGACATTGGGAAGGTGATTACGGAGCGTTAATCTTTGAGTCAGGAAACCTGCCGTTTATCTGGTACGGGAAGAGATTCCGGGTCACGAGTAATTGGCTGTACTGTTTGATAACAAGGGAAATCCGTAAAGCGTATTTCCTGTAGTTAGTATGTCATTTACTTCGTTCATAGCAATATGGAACGGAGTTTTTTCATGTGTAAGTGAAACCAGAACATGAGAAAAGGAGAAAAAAATGAAAAAGAAAGCATTGACTGTAGTTCTTACACTTACTATGGCTGCAACCATGTTTGCGGGATGTGGTGATAAGAAAACAACAGGGACAACTGAAACAACAGAAGCTGTTTCGACAGAAGATGAAAAGGATGATCAGGCAAAAGCAGATGAGGTAGCAGCATTGATTGATGCAATTTATGTGCAGGAAAGAACTGATGAGACAGATGCACAGTGTAAGGCAGCAAAAGAAGCATGGGATGCACTGACAGATGCTCAGAAGGAACTGGTATCCGGAGAAAATGCTGACCCGGATTACTTTGGAAGAGATACCGGAGATGCATCAAAGGATGATCCTTTAAATCAGGATGATATTGGAGAGAATGAGCTTTTAGTAGTAAGCTTTGGTACATCCTTTAATGACAGCCGCACAACAGATATCGGCGGCATTGAAAAAGCATTACAGGAAGCAAATCCTGACTGGTCTGTAAGAAGAGCATTTACAGCACAGATTATTATTAACCATGTACAGGCCCGTGATGATGAGAAAATCGATAACATGGATCAGGCATTAGAGCGTGCGGTAGACAATGGCGTTAAGAATCTTGTGGTACAGCCGACCCACTTAATGCATGGTGCAGAATATGATGAACTGGTAGAAGCAATTGAGAAGTATCAGGATAAATTCGAAACAGTCCGTATCGCAGAACCTCTGTTAGGTGAAGTTGGAAGCGACGCAACTGTAATCAACGAAGATAAAGCTGCCGTTGCAGAAGCAATTACATCAGAAGCAGTTAAGGCTGCAGGATATGACAGCATGGATGCAGCAGCAGAAGATGGAACAGCATTTGTATTTATGGGACATGGTACTTCCCATACTGCAAATGTAACATATGACCAGATGCAGACCCAGTTAGAGAAACTGAATTATAAAAATGCATTTGTTGGAACCGTAGAAGGTGAACCGGAAGATACCGCATGTGAAGCAGTTATTGAAAAAGTAAAAGAAGCAGGATACAAAAAAGTAATTCTTCGTCCGTTAATGGTTGTTGCCGGAGACCACGCAAACAACGATATGGCTGGAGATGATGAAAATTCCTGGAAGAGCCAGTTTGAAGCATCCAAAGCATTTGACAGTGTAGATACACAGATTGAAGGTCTTGGAAGAATCAAAGCAGTCCAGGATATTTATGTAGCACATACAAAGGCTGCTTTAGAGGCAGAACCACTTGCAACAGCAGGTGGTTCCAATTCCTCTGCAGCCTTAGAGGATGGAACTTATACCGTAGACTTCAACACAGACAGCACAATGTTTCACGTAAATGAAGCAAAAGAAGGCAAGGCAGAACTTACGGTAAAGGATGGAAAAATGACAGCACATATCACACTTCCATCTAAGAACATTGTAAATTTATTTGCTGGAACAGCAGCAGATGCACAGAAAGATGGTGCGAAGCTTCTTGAGCCTACTACAGATACGGTAGAATACAGTGATGGAACCAGCGAAGAAGTATACGGCTTTGATGTTCCGGTTCCTGCAGTGGATGAAGACTTTGACCTTGCATTAATTGGAACAAAGGGAAAATGGTACGACCACAAAGTATCTGTTTCTAATCCTGAAAAAAAAAATTAGCTGATGGCTCTTATGAGGCAGAAGTAACTTTAGAGGGCGGAACCGGAAGAGCAACGGTGGATTCACCGGCGAAGGTTGTGATAAAAGATGGAAAAATTACTGCAACCGTTGTGTGGAGCAGTCCAAACTATGATTACATGTTAGTAGATGGAACGAAGTATCTTAATGAGAACAAGGGCGGAAATTCCACCTTTACGATTCCGGTATCCGGCTTTGACTGTGACATTGCAGTAGTGGGTGATACTGTTGCAATGAGCACACCTCATGAAATTGAATATACATTGAATTTTAAACTGGTAAAATAAAATGCAGAAAAAACGAATTATGATAGTGAGCGTTATCTGTATACTTCTTCTGACTCTTTGTGCCTGTGGTACAAAGAAGCAGGAGAAAAAAGCAGATACCGTAGATTTTAGTTCTCTCAGCAAGACCGGGAGTATGGAATTAAATTATGCAACACAGTATAGTGTCGATGAATATGGCGGGTATAAAATGATTACGATCGTGGATGACGGTCGTTTTTTGCTTATTCCGGAGGGCATGGTGGTGCCGCAGAATATCCCGGAGGATGTTACGGTTTTACAGCAGCCGCTGGATAAAACATATCTGGTATCCACTTCTGTTATGGATTTGGTAAGACAGATTGATGCCATGTCAGATATCCGGCTTTCCGGAACGAAGGAAGATGGCTGGTATGTAGAAGAAGCCAGGGAAGCCATGGAGGAAGGAGACATTTTATATGCAGGAAAATACAGTGCTCCGGACTATGAACTGATTCTGGATGAAGGCTGTAATCTGGCAATTGAAAATACAATGATTTATCATAACCCGGAAGTAAAAGAAAAGCTGGAAGAACTTGGAATACCTGTACTTGTGGAGCGTTCCAGTTATGAATCACACCCGCTGGGCAGACTGGAATGGATCCGTTTATATGGAGTATTATTTGATAAAGAGGAAGAAGCAGATTCTTTCTATGAAACAGAATTAGAAAAATTAGAGCCGATTATGAAGAAAGAAAGCTGCAATGTAACAGTAGCATTTTTCAGTGTGACAGCAAACGGAACAATCAGTGTGCGGAAATCAAATGATTATGTAGCGCAGATGATTGCTCTTTCCGGTGGAACCTATGTGCCGGAACAACTGGCGGGCGAAGAAGAAAATGCACTTTCCACAATGAACATACAGATGGAAGATTTCTATGCAGATGCAAAGAATGCCGATATCTTAATATATAACAGTACAATTGAAGGCGAAATCAGTACGCTGGAGGAATTGAAGCAGAAGAATGCACTGTTTGCAGATTTTCAGGCAGTACAGGATGGAAATGTCTATTGTACCACAAATAATTTCTTCCAGAAATCCACGGCAATCGGAGATTTTATGGAAGATCTGAATAAAATAATTCGGAATACAGATACAGAAGAAGCAGGATATTTAAAGAAACTGAGGTAAAAGAAAATGAAGCGGTATGCAGTCTCTTTTATAACAATTATTATATTGCTGGTGGGATTAATTCTTTGGAATATTGGTTCTGGAAGTATTTCGATTTCCTGGGATGAGCTTTGGAATATTTTACTGAAACAGACAGAAGAAGGCACCGCTTATCATATTATCTGGGATATCAGACTGCCACGGATTCTTGCTGCTGTCATGCTGGGGGGAGCATTGTCCATTTCCGGATTTTTACTGCAGACTTTTTTTGGAAATCCAATTGCAGGTCCGTATGTGCTTGGAATTTCTTCCGGTGCCAAACTTATGGTAGCACTGGCAATGATTTATCTTCTGGGAAGGGGCATTGCAATCAGTTCTTTTGGAATGGTAGCAGCAGCCTTTGCCGGCTCACTTCTGGCAATGGGATTTGTACTTTTAATTTCCATGAAGGTACATAGAATGTCTCTTCTGATTGTATGCGGAATTCTAATCGGATATATCTGCTCGGCAATTACAGACATCTGTGTTACTTTTGCAGATGATTCGAATATCGTAAATTTGCACAACTGGTCCCAGGGCAGCTTCTCCGGAATGAACTGGTCGAATATCCTGATGATATTTATCCTGACCTTGCTGTCCTTTCTTGCGGCAATGTTTCTTGCAAAGCCGATTGGTGCCTATCAGATGGGAGAGACTTATGCCAGAAATATGGGTGTTAATATAACGGTACTCCGGGTAAGCCTGATTCTGTTATCCAGCTTATTGTCGGCTTGTGTAACAGCTTTTGCAGGGCCGATTTCCTTTGTAGGAATTGCAGTGCCACATCTGATAAAATCTGCCACAGGAACAGCAAAACCACTGGTGCTGATACCGGGCTGCTTTCTGGGGGGAGCGGTAGTGACACTGTTTTGTGATGGAATCGCAAGAACACTCTTTGCACCGACAGAAGTAAGTATCAGTACCGTTACAGCGGTCTTTTTGGTTCCGGTGGTAATTGTAATGATGCTGCGCAGACAGGAGGAGCGGGGATGACAAAACAGATGGCAGGAAAAGCAGAGTACACAGAGAAAGAACGCATGGCAGGAAAAATGAAATCTTCTGAAAGAAAACAGGGGCTTGTAACAGACAAATTCACAGTTGGATATGGAAAAAAGGTCATTCTTTCGAATGTCAATCTGATGGCAGAGCCGGGAAGGGTATTGACATTGATTGGTCCCAATGGTTCCGGTAAATCTACGATTCTAAAGAGTATTGTAAAGCAGTTGAAATCCCTTGGTGGTGTAGTATACCTGAACGGGAAAGCAACCTCGGAAATGAAAGAGGCAGAAATTGCAAAGAGCCTTTCCATGGTAATGACAGAGCATATTCATCCGGAACTGATGTCCTGCCGGGATGTGGTTGCAACCGGGCGATATCCCTATACCGGAAGACTTGGAATCTTAGATAAGCAGGACTGGAAACTGGTGGATGAGGCAATTACCATGGTTCATGCGGAAGAGGTGGCAGAGCAGTCATTTACAAGAATCAGTGACGGACAGAGACAGCGTGTTATGTTGGCGAGAGCCATCTGCCAGGATACAGCAATCCTGGTATTGGATGAACCTACCTCTTATCTGGATATCCGCTATAAGCTTGATATTTTAAACAGCATCCGGAAACTGGCAAGGGAACGGAATATAGCAGTAATTATGTCGCTGCATGAACTTGACTTGGTACAGAAAGTATCGGATATGGTAGCCTGTGTAGATGGGACCACCGTCAGCCATATTGGACCACCGGAGGAAATCTTTCAGGGTTCGCTGGTACAGAAGCTTTATGGAATTGAGGAAAAGAACTTTGATTCCATGCTTGGAATCATGCAGATGCCGGGAAATAAAGCTGCCCCGAACGTATTCGTAATCGGAGGCGGTGGTGCTGCAATACCAACTTATTACAGACTGCAGAGAGAACATATTCCATTTGCAGCAGGAATCTTATTTGAAAATGACGTAGAATATCCTGTTGCAACGGCACTGGCATCAAAAGTCATTACTGCAAAAGCTTTTTATCCGATGGAAGAAGCACAGCTGGAAGAAGCTAAGAAAATACTTGCAGGCTGTGAAACCTGTATTTGCACCTGCGAGAATTTCGGACCTTATAATATGTTAAATAAAGAACTGCGAAGCCTGGCAGAAGAACAGGGAAAATTGAAATAGAAAAATTGGAATAAAAGAAAAGCCCATGGAATCAAAGTTGTTTTATGATTTCATGGGCTTTGGTATATTTTACTGTTCAGTGTCTTCTGGTAAGATGAATTTTCCAACAAGTTCATCTAAGGAAGTTGCCTGCGCAGATAACTCCTGGCTGGTAGCAGAGGTCTCTTCTGCGGATGCGGAGTTGGACTGAACTACCTCAGAAATCTGGTTTACACCCTGTTCTGCCTGATCCATGGCATTTGCCTGAGTCTTAGCAACATCACTGATGTGCTTGGAAGATTCTGCAATCTGCTGGATACCATTTACAACGTTTCCGATAGATTCAGCAGCATGGTCTGCAGCAGCATTACCTTCAGCAATCTCCTGAAGGGCACCTTCGATTAAGTCTCTGGTATCTACAGCAGATTTGGTTGTCTGCTCTGCAAGCTGACGAATCTGGTCAGCAACAACGGCGAATCCACGTCCTGCTTCGCCGGCTCTTGCAGCCTCGATAGAAGCATTCAGAGAAAGTAAGTTGGTCTGGGAAGCAATATCTTCGATTTCAGAAATAATATTTCCAATCTTCTTAGAAGTTTCATCAATACGTGCCATAGCATCAACCATGGCTTTCATTTCAGCACTGCTGTCTTCTGCTTCAGCAGCATACTGCTTTGCCTGATCATAAGCAATCTGAGCCTGATCAGCGGACTGTTCAATATTACTTGTAATATCAGTGATTGTTGCCTGAAGCTGTTGTACGGCACCGGCCTGCTCAGTAGCACCTTCTGCCATACTCTGGGAAGATTCTGCAAGGTTCATGGAACCGGCAGAAACCTGGGAAGAAGCTTCTCCAATCATCTGGATAGTATGTACCATTGCATCACGCATGCCACGCATTGCGGTCAGTAACTGTTCGAAGTCACCGACATATTTGTCAGAATGCTCGGACTGAATGGTGTAATCACCATTTGCCATGCCCTCCATCAGAACACCTACATCAGTGATGACTGCGTTCAGTGTTTCAGCCATTTCAGTAGAAGTGGCTGCAATACTTGCAACTTCATCGTTGGATTTCACCTCCGGGAAAGGGTCATGTAAATTACCCTGTGCAAAAGTGCTAAGACGATTCTCCAGTGCGACTAAAGGTTTTGAAATTCCCTTTGCAATGGAAGCTCCCATCTTGGAAGAAACAAGGATGGATACAATAATAATTACAGCAATGATAATGATAAAAATAAGGGTAACAACAGAAAGTGTATCTGCTAAATGATCTCCTTCTGTTACTTTGGTATTCATCAAGTCCCTCATTCCGGAATAGATTTCGTCATATAATGGGGCTACTTCATCAATCATTATATTCTGGGCTTTTGCACTCTGACCCGGGTCGGTTGTTTTGCCGGTATCAATTGCTTTCTGCTCAGTAGTCCAGTAATCTTCCAGCTTGGCATCAATGGAATCATAGATTTCCTGCTCTTTGCTGGTGGTAGTAACTTCATCTACAATTTCCCAATACTGTTCAAAAGTGGCCTTTCTTTCGTCATGGGTATCGGACATCTGACTAATCAGACTGTCATCATCATATCCGACAATAGCACGGGTGGCAGATCTGGTATCGGTAAAGGCAACCAATGCTTTGCCGATGTCACCCTGTGAAAAACCATAATTGTTCAGGGCATTCTTATACAGAGTCATGGTTACAATCAGCATAACCACACCAAGGACGGCTGCGATGGAGCAGGTTGTCACGATAATACGGAATGCCTTCCCCAGACGGTTTCTAATTTTAAGATTCTCAAACATAACGTTCCTCCTTCGTTATATACAATGGCACTATGGCACCAATTGCGTTATGCAACAGTAAAAGTAAAAGCGAAAATCTAAATATTTATCATAATTTTACTACTTTATGGGAAATATGTCAAAATTATTCAGATAATAAGTGACTTGGAAACTGATTATTCCTCAAATTTGTTTAAACATATGAAAATTGACATTTTTCCGGTGAACCGCTAAAATGACGAAGAACATAAATAAGGCATTAAGGGAGAAAACAGTATGGGATGCGTATATTTTGTCCGGCACGGACAGACCATATGGAATGTAGAAAATAAGATATGTGGTGCAACAGATATTGCACTGACTGAGCTTGGACATAAGCAGGCAATTGAGACCGGAAAGAAAATATTAGAAGAAGGCATAAAGGCGGATGAAATATTATATTCCCCATTAATCCGGGCAAAAGATACTGCATTGCATATTTCGGAAATTACCGGAATTCCGGCAAGGGAAGAGCTTCGTTTAAAAGAGCAGAACTTTGGCAGATTTGAATCCACACCGCGGGATGGAGAGAAATTTAAGATTGCCAAGGGACAGTTTATCACCCGCTATGACGGCGGAGAATCTATGCTGCATCTGGCACAGAGGATTTACAATCTTCTGGATGAAGTAACAGCTTCCGATAAGACTTATATTCTGGTGGCACACAATGGCATATCAAGAGTTGTGCAGTCCTATTTTTATGAAATGACAAATGAAGAATATGCTGCATTTGGCGTGAAGAACTGTGCCATATTAAAATATGAATTCTAAGAGACGAAGGGCAGGAATGAAAAATGAAACCGAAGTCGGAAAAGAGTATAGAACTTTATCATATCATGACAGAGCGGGGGTATTCGGAAGAATTCTGTGATGTCATTACCCGGAATCTGAATACGGATTTTACGGCACAGAGGATGCTGTGGTATTTATCACACTATGAATATCTGCCGGAGGGTGAAATTGTAGATGAAATGCTTGCCATTTTAAGTGACCGGAATGCGATTATGCAGAAAAAAGAATTAGAAAAAACCAATGCTGCATGGAATGAATTCCTACAGCATGGTTTTGAGGAAGAAGAATAGTTCATCGGATTAATTTCATATCTTCGATAATAAAAGTCTTATCTTCCATATGATATTCGCTGTGACAGAATGGACAATACCGCTGTCGTACTGCATCAAAGCTGGCACCGCAGCTATTACAGATAACGGAACTGATGGAGAATCCAGGTGGTTCCGGAGTGGAAATATTTCGCAAAAGAGTGACATCAATACAGTCACCGGTTTTGGAAATATTTCCATTTTTTTCGCTGTAATTTATCCACCAGGTTCGTAAGGTCATATGCAGCTGATTGTTTTCCACGGACAGATTTTTCAGTGTCATGCCACTGGTATAAGTCATTTCAATCATATCTTTGAAACGCTCGTCTAATGCACCACCACGATAGGAAGAAAGCGTGGATGGGTCATTGGAAAATACCGCCATGCGTACAAGAGAAATCATCTGGCCTTCAAACTTTTCATAAGAGAAATTCGGATCATAACGAAGCATCGTATCCTTTAACTTCCGTTTCGTACGCAGAAAGCTAAAAGCCGAAATATGTTTCATGCCATCCCGATTGAAAAGACCGATAAGAAGCAGCAAATCTCCTAACAGCAAGCCTAAAAATCCACCGCCAACCAGTGCGGCAAGATAAGCAGAGAACAGTGCCAGGGGAAGAATTTCCTGTTTTCCAATGAGAAAGAAGGGAAAGAATCCTGCAAAAAATGCCAGCATGGTAAGTAAAATGGTATTATAAAATACACGCATGTTTTTGTGGGAAGATGAATTTATTACAAAGGATAAATTCATGACACGGGGAAATAAATCCGTCATGCGAAATTTCATATTACAGTAAGGACAGCCTTCCATCAGATTGGAAACCAGATTAACGGCACCACAGCTTGGACAGGTTGCGGTAATAAAGGAAAGCTGCTGTTCGTTGGGGCTGTGCACAATCGTTTCATACATAACCTGTTCGGTATCACGGGAATAGAGTTCGCCAGAAGCATTGGAAAAGGAGAGCTTATGGTGGATGTCTTCATAAGTTATATCTGAGGTATACCAGGCACTTTTGTGACTGAGACAGGCAGTGCCGTAGGTATTGCCTTTTCCCGGAATGACACGGTTTTTCATACGAAGGCCCTTTTCCTTAAGACGCTCCTGCTGCAATTTCAAAAAATATGTAATATCACCATCACAGCTTACCGGAGGAGTTCCATCTTCATTCCACTGGTTATATTCTTTGGCAAACCGGTCATACATGCCTCGGCCTTTGTCCCAGGCGGGTTCGTAGTCCCGGAAAGCTTTGGCGTCTTTATGGAATTTCAATAATCGAAAACAGCCGAAGATACCAGGGATAATACCGGCAGCAAGCAGCAGATAACGAGGCATCAGATTAAGCTCTGTAACGGTAATGCAGGAAATAAGAATGGTTCCTAGGGCAATGAAGAAGATGCCCTGTGCCAGATATTTCCGGTCTGGTTCTGCTGCTTCAAAGGTACGTTTTTTACTGGATAGGTTGGATAAGATACTCATGGAGACTCCTTTCTGAAGGGTTTCTTAAAGTTAAAATAAGCATTTGATAAGTCACTATTAAGTTAGTACTGCTCATTATAGCATATTTCAGAAAGAAGACCAATCATCAGCCGATGTGGATGCCGAGAAGTTCTAAGAGGAAGAAGACTAGCGGAATCGTAAAGACGGAGCAAAGTGTCATGACAAAGCAGGTCTTAGAAGCAAATTCCGCATCGGAATGGTAGTTTTCTGCCATCATCGGAATGGCGGACATGGCTGGCATACATGCCATCAGGGTAAGAATGGTTGTTTCGGTCGGAGTAAGGAAATGTGATACCACGGCTGCAACACCAACCGGAATCAGAATCATTTTGACAATTACCAGAAAGAAATAATCATAAATAAAGTCGAGATTCTTTAAGGAAATATAAGAAAGAGTTGCACCCAGGAAAATCAGCGCAAGACTGAAGCTTACATTTCCAACAGAGGTAATTGTATGTTATTCCGGCAGCTTTTCCAAGGTTGTGGCACTGGGGCTTCGTGTGGGATTTATGATTGCCAACAAGAAGATTATAGAACGTGGAACACTGTTAAAACAGTTTACCGATGTACATACAAATATTCTTGCACAGATGATTGTTTATGAGTATTATAAGAATTATGATATTAAGAAACATATTGCAGAGGTATCCGCTTTCTATGCGAAAAAGAGCGAATATATGTGCAAATTAATCAGGGAAAAGCTTCCAAAGGAGATAAAGTGTATTGAGCCGGATGGCGGAATGTTTGCATGGTGTACCGATACCTCTGGTAAGATTAACATAGCTTGTCACATATTGGCTATGAGAAAAGCTTTGGCTTTCTGAAAAATGAGGTTCTTTCTTGTACTTTTATTCATAATAAGGTATACTTTAGGGAAGTAATTTGTTGAATTAAATATGTTTGTATGGAGGATTAATTATGGACATGAACATTGTATGCCTTGATCTGGAAGGAGTATTGGTGCCGGAGATCTGGATTGCATTTGCAGAAGCAAGCGGAATCCCTGAATTAAAGAGAACTACAAGAGACGAACCGGATTACAATAAATTGATGAAATGGAGACTTGGCATCTTAAAAGAACATGGACTTGGATTAAAAGAAATTCAGGAAACCATCGCAAAAATTGACCCGATGCCGGGAGCAAAAGAGTTCTTAGATGAACTTCGTTCCATGACACAGGTTATCATCATCAGTGATACCTTTACCCAGTTTGCAGGACCTCTGATGAAGAAATTAGGCTGGCCTACCATTTTCTGCAATTCTCTGGAGGTGGCAGAGGACGGTGAGATTACCGGATTTAAGATGAGAATTGAAAATTCCAAGCTGACTACAGTAAAAGCATTACAGTCCATTGGTTATGAGACGATTGCCAGCGGAGACAGCCACAATGACCTAGGCATGATTGAGGCGAGTAAAGCAGGATTCTTATTCCGCAGCACCGAGCAGATTAAGAAAGATCATCCGGAACTGCCTGCATTTGAGACTTATGATGAATTAATGGAAGCAATCAAGAAGGCTCTTTAATTATGGCAGAGGAAAACCAGACAACCCACAAACGCCGGGTGCGTTACAGTGGAAAATATCCGAAGAAATTTGAAGAAAAATATAAAGAACTTCAGCCGGAAAAATATAAAGATACGATTGAGCATGTAATAAAAAAAGGAAACACACCTGCCGGAATGCATATTTCCATAATGGTAAATGAAATTCTGGATTTCTTAAAAATCCAGCCGGGAGAAACAGGCTTTGATGCGACCTTGGGATATGGCGGTCATACGAAAGCCATGCTGCAGTGCTTAAAAGGGCAGGGACACATCTATGCAACGGATGTAGACCCGGAGGAATCAGCCAGGACAAGAAAGCGGTTAGAAGAGGCCGGTTTTGGAGAAGATATTCTGACAATACGATTACAGAATTTCTGTACGATAGATGAAATTGCAAAAGAAGCCGGCGGATTTGATTTTATTCTTGCGGACCTGGGTGTATCTTCCATGCAGATTGATAATCCGAAGCGTGGATTTTCTTTTAAAGTGGATGGCCCACTGGATTTACGGCTGAACCAGGAAGCCGGAATCAGTGCAGCAGAACGCCTGGCTGCCATTACAAAGGATGAACTGGCGGGAATGCTTTATGAAAATTCGGATGAGCCATACTGTGAAGAACTGGCAAAAGCGATTACCGATGAGATTCGAAAAGGCAACCGGATTGATACCACCACAAAGTTAAGGAATATCATTGAAAAGACGCTTGATTTTCTACCGGAAAAAGAGAAGAAGGATACGATAAAAAAGACCTGCCAGCGAACCTTCCAGGCACTTCGTATTGATGTGAACCGTGAATTTGAAGTACTGTATGAATTCATGGAGAAACTGCCGGATGCATTGAAACCGGGCGGAAGAGCTGCAATTTTAACTTTCCATTCCGGCGAAGACAAGTTAGTAAAGAAAGCATTAAAAGAAGGCTATCGGGCAGGCATTTATGCCGATTATGCCAAAGATGTAATCCGCCCATCTGCACAGGAGTGTGCGCAGAACGGACGGGCACGTTCTACTAAGATGCGCTGGGCAATTAAGGCAGAGTAGGTTATTTTGAAAATACAATGAGATGGAGACGAAAACAGTGAAAATGAAAAGAAAACAGATTGGTATGCTGGTATTTATTGCGATTATCGTGATACTTATGGTCGTAACAAGCCAGACACCTGGAACAATTGCTGATGCTGACAGCTATCAGTGTAAAGCTTATGCGACAATTTTATCATTGCTTCCGCCGGTTATTGCAATCGGACTGGCACTGATTACCAAGGAAGTATATACCTCACTTCTGGCAGGAATTATTGCAGGAGGTTTGCTGTATTCCAACTTCAACCTTGAGTTGATGATAAATACCATTTTCTTCCAAGAAGAGGGCGGTATGGTATACAAGCTTGCGAATGCATGGAATGTGGGAATTTTAGTATTCCTTGTCATGCTTGGCATTTTGGTATCCCTTCTTAACCGTGCAGGTGGTTCTGCCGCATTTGGAAAGTGGGCATCCCGGCATATTAAAACCAGAATCGGAGCGCAGATTTCCGTTATGATTCTTGGTGTATTGATTTTCGTGGATGATTATTTTAACTGTCTGACCGTAGGAAGTGTAATGCGTCCGGTTACAGACCGGCACAAGGTATCCCGTGCAAAATTATCTTATATTATTGATGCAACGGCAGCACCGGTATGTATCATCGCACCAATCAGCTCCTGGGCAGCAGCAGTTACTTCTTCTGTTCCGGCAGATTCCGGAATCAATGGATTTGCGGTATTTATCCAGACAATTCCATATAACTTATATGCATTGCTGACATTGGTAATGTTAATTGGAATTACTCTTTTGCGCGTGGATTTCGGACCGATGAAAACCCATGAAATGAATGCAATCAAAGGTGATTTGTTTACCACACCGGGAAGACCGTATGAAGATAATGAAGAGGAAGTTGTAAAAGAAAACTCTCACGTACTGGATTTGATTCTTCCGGTAGCTGTGTTGATTGTAAGCTGTATCGTAGCCATGATTTATACCGGTGGCTTCTTCAGCGGAACTTCCTTTGTAGAGGCATTCTCCGGCTGTGATGCTTCCGTCGGACTGGTTCTTGGCGGCGCAGTAACACTGGTATTTACTTTTATCTATTACATGTTGCGTGATGTTTTATCCTTTAAGGAATTTACCGAATGTATTCCGGAAGGATTTAAGGCGATGATTGCTCCGATTCTGATTCTGACTATGGCATGGACCTTATCCGGAATGACCAATCTCTTAGGAGCAAAAGTATTCGTGGCTGATCTGGTAGCAAATTCAGCAAATGCAATGCAGGGCTTCCTGCCAATGATTATTTTCCTGGTAGCAGCGTTCTTAGCATTTGCAACCGGAACCTCCTGGGGAACCTTCAGTATTCTGATTCCGATTGTCCTTGGTGTATTCCCAAGCGGACAGATGATGGTAATCTCCATTGCGTCCTGTCTGGCAGGAGCAGTTTGTGGAGACCATTGCTCACCGATTTCAGATACCACAATTATGGCATCTGCCGGTGGTCACTGTGAGCATGTTAACCATGTAGCAACCCAGCTTCCGTATGCATTGACTGTTGCGGTTGTCTGCTTATTAGGCTATTTCCTGATTGGTATCCTGCAGGCAGTCGGACTGGCAGGAATTTCATGGCTGGCACTTCCGGTTTGTATCGTGGTATTAATTGGCGTATTATTCGTAATTCGTTCCAGAACAGGACGGGAAGAAATTTAAAAGATAAAAAAGATAATGCGGGATACGGAATTGGTGTCCCGCATTTTTGTACAATAGAATCTATAATAAAAATAATTTGAAAATTTGAAACAAAAGAAACATAAAATAACAGAAAAGAGGAAAGAAAATGTTTTGTACAAAATGTGGAAATGCATTACCGGTAAATGCAAAATTCTGTACCAAATGCGGAACGAAAGTAGAAGCTTTTCAGCCGGGAGCAATCCAGCCAAATCCGACACCGCAGAAAGCACCGGTAAATCAACCGACTCCGGTACCGCAGAGAAACTCAGTACCGCAACAGGCACCGACACAGCAGCAGACCCCGGTAAGACAGGCAAGCCCGGCACCACATCCACAACAAAAAAAGAATGAGAATGAGAAAGTAACAAAAACAAAGAACAGTGAAAAAATATCAAATAAAAATAAGAATGAAACTGAGAAGAAATCCGGCTCCGGTGCCATGGTATATTTATTAATCGGTGCAGCAGTTCTTATTATTATTCTGATTGCAATTATAGTATTGTTATTTATCAAGGGCAATCAGCCGGCAAAGCAGGATGATATTACCGATAAGCCGGTGGTTACAACGGAGCAGACCACAGAGACGGAAATGTCTACAGAGCAGACAGATAGGAAAGGTGTAAGCGGACAGCAGGAAGCATCTGAGAAAACTTCCGAAGTAATAAATAAAGAAGATACAACCGGAAATGAGGACATGGGAACAGACGGAGCAGTTGGAGAAGAGGAAGCAGAATATATTCTTCCGGAGAGTGCCAGCCGATTATTAACGGAAGCTGATTTGGAGAATCTGACCCAGGAGGACCTTCGGATTGCCAGAAATGAAATCTATGCAAGACATGGAAGAAAATTCTTAGATGAAGGACTGCAGGAATATTTCGATGGAAAATCCTGGTACAACGGAACCATTGAACCGGACGATTTCAAAGAAGATATGTTATCGGAAATAGAGAGAACCAATGAGGATACCATCGTGAACTATGAGACGAAGATGGGCTATCGTTAGAAATAACATTCGATGAAACAGGAAAAGGGGTAGAACAGATATGCCATGTACAACTATTTTAGTAGGGAAAAAAGCTTCTTATAATGGAGCAACTATAATTGCACGAAATGATGATTCCGGTGCCGGACATTTTACACCTAAGAAATATGTGGTAATTCATCCGGAAGAACAGCCGACAATCTATCAGTCGGTATTATCTCATGTGAAAATAGAATTGCCGGAGCATCCGATGCGTTACACGGCAATGCCGAATGCGGTAGACGGGGAAGGTGTCTGGGCTGCCTGCGGTGTCAATGAGGCGAAGATTGCCATGACTGCAACAGAGACCATAACTTCCAATCCCCGCGTCTTAGGAGCAGATCCTCTGGTGACCTACCATCCGGCAGAAAATGGCAGGGAAGAGATTATCGGCGGCATTGGAGAAGAGGATATTGTATACATTGTGCTTCCGTACATTCACAGTGCAAGAGAGGGTGTCATTCGCCTGGGCAGTTTGTTGGAGCAGTATGGAACCTATGAGATGAATGGAATTGCATTTCAGGATAAGGATGAAATCTGGTGGCTTGAGACCATTGGCGGACATCACTGGATGGCAGGAAGAGTGCCGGATGATGTCTATGTGGTAATGCCAAACCAGCTGGGACTTGACAGCTTTGATTTAGAGGATGCCCTTACTACACAGAAGGACTATATGTGCTCAAAGGATCTGCGGGAATTTATTGAAAAGAATCATCTTGACCTTTCTTTGGATGGAAAGTTAAATCCAAGAGATGCATTTGGTTCCCATGATGATTCCGACCATGTATACAATACACCGAGAGCCTGGTTTATGGAGCGTTATCTGAATCCACATACTTATAAATGGGATGGCGAGCAGGCAGATTATACGCCGGCATCCGACGATATTCCATGGTGCTTAAAACCGGAGAAAAAGGTAACAATCGAAGATGTAAAATATGTCTTGTCCGCACATTTTCAGGGAACACCTTATGACCCATACGGTTCTTATGGAGAGAAATCCATGAAGGGCGCATTCCGTTCTATTGGAGTTAACCGGAATGATTTCCTTTCTGTGATTGAAATGCGGCCGGAGCAGGCAGACATTACCGAAAATACAGGAAGCATTATACAGTGGGTGGCATTTGCATCCAATGCATTTAATGTGCTGGTTCCATTTTATGGTGAAGTGGAGACAACGCCGGAATATGTATCCAATACCACAGGAGAAGTTTCCACAGACAATTTCTACTGGGCAAGCCGCATGATTGCTGCAATGGCAGATGCTTCTTACCGCAGCTCCCTGTTTCACATTGAACGCTATCAGATGCATGTTATGGCAAAAGGACGGGAACTATTACATCAATATGATGCGCTTTTAGCGGCAGAAAAAGAGACTGCCAAAAGACAGCAGCTGATGCAGCAGGCAAATGATGCAATTGCAGAAATGCTTAAGAAAGAGACACAGGATACTTTGGATAAAGTGCTGTTTGAATTAAGCAGCCAGATGAAAAATGCATATTCACGCTCAGATGCATAACGAAGAAAGATACGATAGAGAAAAGGAGCATAAGTGCAATGCAGACAGATTTTCATTTATTATATCCACCGGATTATGACCGGAGCAAAGCAGTTCCCATGAAGGATTATAAGTTTATCCAGGCATTAAAAATTGATGCCATGGTGATACTGATTAAAGAAAGCTACCGGGGAGTGGCAGATCTTTCACTGGAAAATTTCTTCTCTACAGATGAGCGGGTATTAGAGTATCGTCTGGGTGTAGTAGAAGATCTGGTGGAGAATCCGTCGCTTTATGAGGCATTTTGCAAGGCGGTATCCATTATCTATAATATCAATGACATGCGAAGGGTATTGAACAGCGATTTTACGACAGATTCAGCCCTGCGTTCGGTGCGATATCTTGAAATGTATCAGGAAATTGTAAATTTATTTGCGGATGCATTGGAAAAAGCAGAGATTCATTCGGAAGGTATGCAGAATTTCAAAAAAGAAATTCACTCAATCGTAGCAGGCAGCGAGTACCAGAGCCTGAATGAGGAACTTCCGAAAATGGAAATGAACTTCGGGCATATCAAAAGCGTAACCGTAGGCATTAATCTTGATGGCAATTTAAGACCGAAAGAAGCCGGGCTGATTTCTGTCAATGAGGAACAATTCCATCCGGGAACCATCATGGACCGGCTTTTGAAAAAAGGGAAAAATGATAAATGGCATCTGATGTCGGCACTCTATCCTCTGAGCCGGGTGCTGCACAATGATGAACAGGATGCTATAGACTATTCCATGAATGCGGCTTTGCAGACTATTTTTGCAAAGTCGCTGAGGGAGTTTGAACCGCTGGTACAGAATTATTATCACATTAATACAAATATGTTTATTGCTTTATTGGATGATATCCGTTTTCTGACTGCCGGAGTAAAATTTATCCGTTCCATGAAAGAAAAGGGATTTGCCATGTGCAGACCGAAGATTGCATCCATGCAGGAGAAACGCTGTGAGTTAAAGCATGTATACAATCCCATGCTGGCAGTGAATTCCGTAGAGGAAACAATTGTGTCTAATTCCTTTGAGCTGGATGAAAAAGGAAGATTCTATCTGATAACCGGCCCAAATCACGGAGGAAAATCTATTTTTGCCTATTCCATCGGAATGGCGCAGGCGTTATTCCAACTGGGGCTGTTTGTTCCGGCAGAAGAGGCGGTAATGAGTCCGGTGTCTGGAATATTTACACATTTTCCATCCTCTGATGAGAATAATTATGGAATGGGCAGACTGGAAAGTGAGTGTGTAAGACTGAGTGAAATCATGAAACAACTGTCAGATACGGATATGCTGTTGATGGATGAATCTTTTTCCAGTACCAGTGGACTTGAGGCAGGCTACATAGCATCAGAGGTGCTGACCGGAATCGGAATTATCGGCTGCTGTGGCCTTTATGTGACCCATATTCATGATTTGACACAACAGCTGGATACCTATAATGAGCATCCGGAGAATAAAGGCAAAATCGATAATCTGGTGGCAATGATGGAAAGTAAAGAAGAGGGTACCCGGAGTTACCGGGTCATCCGGACGACACCGGATGGCTTAAGTTATGCAAGAGATATTGCCAAACGTTATGGTCTGGATTTGGAAGATATTTTAAAAAGATAAAAGAGAAAATCCGTATCTTACTCCTGTTATATACGTATACTATTTGTTGGAAGATTGCAACTAAGATAGCAATTGACTAACAGGGCAGGTGAAAACTACAATAGGAGAAAAGGAGGAATTTCTATGCAGGCATTGTCAAAAGCAACACCAGGTGAAACCTATACCATTCAGTGGATGTTTGGTCAGCCGGAAGTGCTTGATTTCTTGCATAGCCACTCTGTAGATGAGGGGGAACGCATACAGCTCATCCAGAAAATGCGTGACTGTGTAATTATTGGGGCAAAAGACAGCAGATTTGCAATGGGAAATGAAATTGCAGACCGAATACAGGTGTAGGAAAATCGTATAAACGCGGGTGACGGCTTCCTTTTTTCTATCAAAGGTCCATAAGAATCTATTATGCTTCTTTCCAGTAATCCGGAGTTACATCCCTGCCTAAATCTTCTAACAATTTCCGGTCACTTCTTATGGTAGCGCAGGCAACAGTAGTCAGCATATTTCCGGTAATGGTTGCAGATGCACCAGCCTGAAAAGCAGTTTCGCCATCGTTGGTAAGCAGTGCACGGCCGGCAGCCAGACGGATATTTGCATCCGGATTGATATAACGGAAGAATGCAATGGTACGCAGAATATCATCTTCACTTAACTGCGGCAGATTTTCTAATGGAGTTCCCGGAATTGGCATTAAAGCATTGATTGGAATAGAATCAATTCCCAGTTCAGCTAAACTTACTGCCATATCCAGACGGTCTTCCCAGTTTTCGCCCATTCCGATAATACCACCGGAGCAGGCGCACATGCCTTCCGCTTTTACTTTCTTTAAAGTTTCAATTTTCATATCGTAGGTATGGGTGGTGCAGATATTTGGAAAATTCCGGCGTGATGTTTCTATATTATGATGATAGCTGGTAACGCCTGCCTCATGAAGGCGGTGCAGTTGTTCCTCATCTAAAAATCCCATGGAAGCACATAAATCGATTTTGCATTCCCGATGCATGGATTCAAAGGCGTGAATGGCTTTTTCAAACTCCGGACCGGTTAGTGCTTTTCCCGCAGTTACGATAGAAAATCGGTCAACGCCTTCGCTTTCGTTCATTTTGCAGGCTTTGATAATATCTTCTTCCGGCAGGAAGTCATATACTTCACAGTTGGTATGGTTATGTGCGGACTGGGCACAATATTTACAGTCTTCCGGACAGCGTCCGCTTCGTCCGTTTATGATAGAACATAAATCTACTTTATCTCCGATTCTTGCAGCACGTATTTTGTCGGCTCCTTCGCATAATTCCTTTAAATCGCAGGTAAGAAAAAAGGATAAATCATCCTCTCTCGTAATGCGTCGTCCGTCAATAATTTCCTGTGCCAGTGTCAGTGCATCCATGGTTTGTCTCCTTTGTATCTGTATGAATTTTACAGTTCTTTATGATAAACAAAAATCAATAGAATGTCAACCTGCAATAATACATAAGTTGACAATACAAAAACAGGAAAAACTGGTATAATGAAAGATAATGAGATGAAAAAGTAAAGAGAAAGGAATGGCAGATGAAAACATATAGAATCACAGATATTATTGAGGATGAATTCGGCTGTGAAGGACGGCCGGAAGGGGAAGAACCGATGGTTACGATTCTTCTGGTGGATGATACCGGAAAACAGCGCAGCATCCGTATGGCGGATAAGCTGGCTTATGAAAAGAAACTGGATATCGGAGCGGAAATGGAGCTGCCGGAAGAAGAGATAATGACATTAAACGGAAAAGAATATAAAGTGAAAAAACTGCTTGGAAAGGGGAAAGGCGGCTATTCCTATCTTGTGACAGATGGGGAGAAGGAATATGTCCTGAAACAGATTCACCATGAACCATGCAGTTATTATCAGTTTGGTAATAAGTTAGAGGCTGAAAAAAGGGATTATAAACGGCTTATGGAAATTGGAATTACCATGCCAAAGCTGCTTGATATCGATGAAACACAGGAACGCATTTTAAAGGAATACATTCCGGGAGACACTGTCTATCAGCAGGTGGAAAAGGACGCACTGCCGGAAATCTGCCTGCAACAGGTAAAAGAAATGTGCACAAAGTTATATGCTGCACATACAAATATTGATTATTTCCCTACAAATTTTATCCTGTGGCAAAATGTCCTCTATTATGTGGATTATGAGTGTAATGCCTATATGGAAGAATGGAATTTTGAAAACTGGGGAATCAAGTACTGGTCTAAGACAAAAGAATTCTTAGAATATGAACAGACTCATTAATAAAACTTAAGAGATTCTTAGAAATCTAAAATATTCATAAAAGGATTGCCGGGGACAAAATCTTTGTGATACAATAATCCAAAGCATAAAATACAATCCAGATAGCATTTTCTTTTATTCCATTCTGGCAGTCTTAAGCGTTATGACATTTCTGTATCTATCTATGCTTTTTATACCATCTATTAAATAAAAAGCAGGAGAAGTTACAGGAAAAGGAGTATGTAGCAGCTTCCTGCAAATCAAAGGAGGAACTACATATGACAAAGAAAGTACCAGCAGCAAACCGCAATTATAAGGATACGATTTTTCGTATGCTTTTTTCAGACAGGGAGTCACTTCTGTCACTCTATAATGCGGTAAACAAACGGAATTATACCAATCCCGATGACTTGGAAATTGTAACATTGGAAAATGCTATTTATATGGGAATGAAAAATGATCTGGCATTTATTTTAGACATGAATCTCTATCTTTATGAACATCAGTCCACAGTAAATCCCAATATTCCTCTTCGGGACTTGTTTTATATTGCAGCGGAATACCAGAAACTCATCGACCGGAAATCGTTATATTCATCTGCAATTCAAAAGATTCCGACTCCCGGCTTTTTTGTTTTTTATAATGGAATAGAGCCGTTAGAGGACTGTTGCATCAGCCGGCTGTCAGATGCTTTTTTACATACCGGAGCAGAACCGGCATTGGAACTGATTGTGACAACATTAAATATCAATGAAGGACATAATTGCGAATTAATGCAGCATTGCCGAAAATTAAAGGAGTATGCGCAGTATGTAGCAAAAGTCAGAAAGTATGCAGAGCAGCTTCCGTTGGAGGATGCTGTGGAACGAGCGGTTACAGAATGCATCCGGGAGAATATACTTGCTGATTTCCTAAAAAAGAATCGTGCGGAGGTAGTTGCGATGAGTATTTTCGAATATGATAAAGTGGAAGAAGAAAAGAAACTTCGCAAAGCGGAGTTTGAGGCAGGGGTGGAACAAGGTGAAAAGCAGGCATCTGTTAAAGCAGCAACCCGGATGCTCCAGATGGGTAGCTTTTCTTTGGAGCAGATAGCAGAAATTTCAGGATTATCTGTGGATGAAATCAAAGGATTAACAGAATAAATTTTTTGAAAATTAATAATAATATTTCTCAACAGGATAACCGGAACTTGGTTATCCTTATTTTTGTGCTATAATTCCGATTAGACACGATTAACTTGCACGAAAGAAGGAGAAGCACTAGAATATGCAGTCAATCATGTGAACTTTACCATTAACGAGGGAGAATTTGTGGTGATTTTAGGACAGTCAGGAGCAGGAAAATCGACGGTAGTTAGGCCAGATGATAGATAAAAGCATCGACCGTGATTATTCAGCCATTGTAGACAGAAAGTCTATTCCGGGACTGGCGCGGTTAGACAGTGAGTTAGAGCAGCATCAGTCATTTTCCTATCTGTTTGTGATCATTTTTGTGGGAATCGCAATCTTAGTAATTGCAACATCCATGGGAAGAATGGTAGAACAGCAGCGTACCCAGATAGGAACCATGAATGCCCTTGGTTTGAAACGGCATAAAATCATGCTGCATTATATCAGTTTCAGTCTTGTTGTTTCGGTAGTTGGAGTCGTTCTTGGACTGTTGGCAGGAACTTTGTGGGGAAGCCCGGCAGTCATTGGTATGTTTGCAAACTGGTACATCGTACCGGGATTACATTCTGTATTCCATCCGATATATTTAATCATTGCAGCAGGCATTGTGGCAGTATGTGTACTTGCTTCCTATATCAGCTGCCGGAAACTGCTTCGTATTAAACCGGCAGAGGCATTGCGGCCGGCAGCACCGAAGAAGGGAAAAAAATGCATTTTTGAGAGACTGCCATTCTGGAAAAAACTTTCCTTTACCAGCCAGTACAATCTCAGGGATATTTTCAGAGCCAAGTTAAGAAGCTTTATGTGTGTAATCGGAACGGCAGTCGGTATGCTGCTGATGATATATGCAGTCGGCTGTAATGAACTCTTAGGCAGTATGATAGAGATTAACTTTAACCGCGTAACCGTAGGTGAGTACCAGATTAAATTTTCAGAAGATGCCAAGACGGAAGATGTAGGCGATATGACAGAGGAACTGGACGGCGAAGTGGTAATGGTAAATCAGGTAGAAGTGGCAAAGAAGAAAAATGCACCAGACGTAAGCTGGCAGCCGACCTTGATGTAAAGGTAGGAGATACCGTATACTGGCATCTTTATACGAAAAATACCTGGTATGAAGCAAAGGTTGGAACCATTTACCGGAGCCTTGAGTCCCAGGGAATTGCATATCTTAGAGAAGATTATGAGAAAACAGGTGCGGAATATATACCAAGCTTTCTGATGACGGATGATAAAGCAACAAAAGACAAGACCGACCTTGATTATGTAACCGGAGTAAACGGTAAGAGCGAAATGCAGGCAGCCTATGAAAGCAGTATGGAAATCATGAATATGATGGTAGGTATGATGGCAGTGTTTTCCATACTTATGATAGTTGTCGTATTATATAATTCCGGCGTACTTTCCTTTCGTGAAAGAGTAAAAGAATTTGCAACTTTAAAGGTATTGGGACTGCGTTCCTCTAAGATAAGAAGAATTTTAAGCATGCAGAATCTGTGGCTTAGTATCATTGGAATTATCATCGGAGCACCTCTTGGAAATGTTTCGCTGAATGCCATGATTAATACCAACGGAGAGAATTTTGATTACAACCTGATGCTGGCACCGGTGGATTATGTGATAGCAGGAATTTTTGTTATGATTCTTTCCATGCTGGTAAGCTTCATGTTCTCGAAACGAATCCGCAAGCTTGATAGGGTAGAAATCTTAAAAGGCGTAGAATAACAGCAGATAATAAAACAGCAAGACCTTTTCTTTTCAGAACCCTTGTGGTATTCTGAGAGAAAAGGTCTTTTTATCAGTTTAAGAGGACAAATGAAAAATACAGGAGAGAGAAAAATGCCAGTTTTTGACTTTAGTAATGCACCGGGCGGGAAAAAGACAGAGTCCATATGCACTTATACAACGTTTCAGTCCAACGAGAAGGAGAAGACAGCGGAGGAGCCGATTCTCGTACTGGATAATAAGAGCCGTCATTGGAAACATCATTCCGGTGGTGTGTTTGCAAACCAGAGCCAGCAGACTGCTTTTGAATTTAAGGAAGAAAGCGAGACTTACAGCGCAGATATTTTAAAAGTAGATGCACGTTTCGTCAGCCTGATTAAATGGCTGGGAGAAAATCATATCAGTGTGCGCCTTTCCGGAGAAAACCGGGAAGAGGGGTATGCTGTATACAAGATTCGGGAGACAACCTTTGGCGCAGGAACCAAATTGTCGGCAGAGGATGGATTTTTACAGTTTATGATAGAGAGACTTCTTGCCAGCAGTGCACCGACAGAGGAAATGGACGAGGAAGAAGAGGATGAAAATGGAGATGATATGAAGCTGACCAGCTTACAGAGCATTTCCGATTTTATGACCTGTGCCGGCAGAACCATGCCGGATAATATCCGCCTCTGGGCGAGAAGAAACCTTGCAGTAGCACGCTCCCATGAGGTATCACCGGAGGAACGCCGTCATGCCCAGAGAGCATTGTCCATTATGATGAATATCCAGTGGAAGAGCAATTATTTTGAGGCAATTGATCCGGTAGAAGCAAGAAAGATTCTCGATGAAGAGTTATATGGCATGGAGAAAGTAAAACAGCGTATCATGGAAACCATCATTCAGATTAACAGAACCCATACCCTGCCGGCATATGGACTGCTTCTGGTGGGACCGGCAGGAACCGGAAAATCCCAGATAGCCTATGCGGTAGCAAGAATCTTAAAGCTGCCTTGGACAACGCTGGATATGAGTTCCATCAATGACCCGGAGCAGCTGACCGGAAGCTCCCGCATTTATGCCAATGCAAAGCCGGGAATTATTATGGAAGCATTTTCCATGGCGGGAGAATCCAATCTGGTATTTATTATCAATGAGTTAGATAAAGCAGCATCCGGCAAAGGAAACGGAAACCCGGCAGATGTGCTGTTAACCTTGTTGGATAACCTTGGATTTACCGACAATTATATGGAATGTATGGTTCCGACCGTGGGAGTTTATCCGATTGCTACTGCTAACAATAAAGCCGATATCAGTGCACCGATTTTATCCCGTTTTGCAGTAATTGATATCCCAGATTATACCTCAGAAGAAAAGAAGATTATCTTCTCCCGTTTTGCACTGCCAAAGGTATTAAAACGAATCGGTCTGCATCAGGGAGAGTGCGTTGTAACAGAGGATGGACTGGATGCAATTGTAGAGCAGTTTAAACATACTTCCGGTATCCGTGATTTAGAACAGGCAGCAGAACATTTAGCAGCCAATGCCCTTTATCAGATTGAAGTAGACCATGTGCCATCCGTAACCTTTGATGCTGAAAATGTGAAGAAGCTGTTTGTGTAAAAGAAAGGAAATCCAATGAAAAAATCTTTAAAAAGCAGAATTGAAAAAGAGTTTGAAGAGGGCAGATTAGATCAGATAGCAGATGATTTGCAGGAATACAGAAAAGAATGTCCGTATGACAGGGATTTATGGTTTTATGAGTGTATTGAGGCAATGAGTATAGGTGATTTGGAGCTGGCACAGCAGATTATAGAAAAATGTCTGCGTAATTTCCCTACAAGTTATGAAGCATATTATTATCAGGCTTGTATTTATCAGGAAAAGGGAGAAATATTAGATGCCTTGAAGAATTATCTGATAACAGATTTTCTTTGTGATTATTTTAAACTGGAAAAAACAGAAATATATAGGGATACAGAGGAACAGATTAAAATCTTGCAGCCGCAGTTTGAAGCAAGCGTACAGAACACAATTGAAGATGGAAATAATTCAGAACAGGTGGGGAAAATGCTTTCTTTTATTGACCGTTCTACATGCTATTTTGGAAAATATGTGACTGCCCCACGAAATATTAAAGATAATATTATTGGAAAAGAATATTGGGTTGAAGATGATGAACAGCGTTATATAGGAATATATAGGGCACCTATACAACTATATATTGGAGAAGAAAATTTAAGTTTAGTTCGGACACAGGCAGAATTCTTGAAATATAGTAAATGTGGAACATATACTAAAATTGCAGGAAGCACGGAAGAGTATTTACAACCGATTGCAAGTACTGAAAAAAATAATATTCATTTTGTTAAGGAAGATGGTAAAGTGTACAGCATTCCGCAATATGATGCAAGACATTTTAATTATTATAGAGTAAAAAAAGATACTTTAATAAAGTCTAAAAAAAATGCTTATTATGGTTATCCTATACCATTAGGACATAACCCGAAGAGAAGAAAACTAGTTTTAAGTTTTTTTGTGGATGGATTGGCACAGGAAGTGATTAATGGTCCTGATTTTGAAAAACTAATGCCCAATACTTATCGTTTTTTTAAAAAAGGTACAATATGTACAAATGCATTCAGTTGTTCAGAATGGACTTTCCCAAGCCTGGCAACTTATGAAAGTGGATTGAATACATTGCACCATATGATGTTTCATGGGGAAATAGATGGTGAATTGCCAAAAACAGTTCCGACTTTATCACAATATATGAAAAAAGCAGGCTACTATACCTGCAAACTGGATGGTGACTGGAGATGCATTTACTCTTATGGATTCGCCAGAGGTGTAGATCAGTATATTTATCATATACAATCTATGGGAGCGAGAGCAGAACAGGAAATCATGAATGTGATAGAGCATTTAGAAACATTTAAAGAAACAGACCAGTATCTGTGGATGACAGTAGGAGATTTGCATGATGTGGCAGATGGCTGGGATTTATCTTTGGCAGTCCAGAAAAATCTGACATTGGAGGAACGTTCATTAGATGATAAAGGACTTACATCAGTAAAACAGAAGTATAGTCCGAAAAAGAGTATGATGTATAAGAAAACGATACAGTATTTTGATATGCTGTTTGGATTTTTATATTCATACATTCAAAACAATTATAAAGAAAATGAAATGGTAATCAGTCTTTTTGCCGATCATGGACAGGGTTATCTTGTATCACCGGATAAAAATTTTCTCTCAAAGGAAAGAACGAAAGTGGCATTTATGTTTCGGGGCGACGGGGTGAAAGAACAGATAACAGATGAAATGATTTCTACAGCGGATTATGTTCCAATCATGTGTAAACTTGCTGGAATTGAAATGAGTGATGCAAAAATTGATGGGCGATTACCCAAAGCATTCGGAGGAAAAGAAAGAAAATATACAATTACAGAATCGCTGCATCCGGGAGATGTATATACTGCAGTAGCAAATACAAAAGAATATGAGATATATTTTGTAAATTCTGAGGCTACAGATAATGAGGGCAGATTTCATCTGAGAGATTATAAAGTATATGGATTATACCGGGATGGGGAAAAAGTGGAGGATGAAGCTATATTAAAAGAATATGAAAATATTTTTATAGAAAGAATACGGGAACATATTATTTATGAATAGACAACAAGGAGGAATAGCATGCAGGCAATGATTTTGGCGGCAGGAATGGGAAAAAGGTTAAAACATTTAACTGAAAATAATACCAAGTGCATGGTAAAAGTAAATGGAGTTTCCTTGATTGAACGTGCATTAAAAATATTGGATAAGAAACAATTTTCCCGGATAGTGATTGTTGTTGGTTATGAAGGTCAAAAGCTGATTGATTTTATTGCAGAATTAGAAATTAATACTTCTATAGAGTATGTTTGGAATACAGATTATGAAAAGACAAATAATATATATTCATTGTCTCTGGCAAAAAAATATTTGTGCCAGGAAGATACCATATTGCTGGAATCAGATCTTGTTTTTGAAGAAAAAGTCATAGATATGTTACTTGAGGATGAAAGACAATCATTAGCTTTAGTGGATAAATTTGAAAGCTGGATGGATGGAAGCTGTATGGTAATAGATGCAGATGACAGAATTTTGGACTTTATCCCCGGAAAATATTTCGATTTTGCCGAAAAGGAGAAGTATTACAAGACGGTAAATATTTATAAATTAAGCGCTGGATTTTCAGAGAACGTATATGTGCCTTTTTTGGAAGCGTACGAGAAAGCAATGGGAGAAAATGAATATTATGAATCGGTAATTAAATTAATTGCAATGCTGGATACAAATGAAATTCGCGTCAAGAGACTGACCGGGCAGAAGTGGTATGAAATAGATGATATGCAGGATTTAGATATCGCAGAATCCATGTTTGAGACAGATGCCAGAGCACGTTACAGAAAATTAATGTACCGATATGGAGGATTTTGGAGATATCCTCATTTGATAGATTATTGCTATCTTGTAAATCCGTATTTTCCACCCCAAAGAATGAAAATGGAATTGATATCTAGTTTTGAAAAATTACTTACACAGTATCCGTCTGGACAAGAAGTAGATTCCATTATAGCAGCAAATGTATTTGGCGTAAAAAATGAATATATTGTGTTGGGAAATGGAGCAGCAGAATTAATAAAAGCTTTGCTGGATATCCTGCATGGAAAAATGGGGATAATCATGCCAACGTTTCAGGAATATGCAAATAGATATAGTGGCGAAAAAGTGATTTATTACCCGGAAAATAAGGATTTCCATTATGGCGCAGAAGAACTGATGGAGTTTTTTGAAGATAAGGAAATAAGTATTTTGGTATTGATTAATCCGGATAATCCATCGGGCAATTATATTCCGGTAAAAGAAATGATAAAAATTATAAAGTGGTCAGAAAAGAAAAATATAAAGGTGATAGTAGACGAAAGCTTCGTTGATTTTGTGGAGACAGAAGAAATATCAGAATCAGAAAATGTTACTCTTATAGAAGACCGTATTCTGGAAAAATATCCTGATTTGTATGTGATAAAAAGTATATCAAAGTCTTATGGTGTTCCGGGTATACGCTTGGGTATTCTGGCTTCGGCAGATATGAATTTACTCAATAAAGTGAGAAAAGAATTGCCAATTTGGAATATCAATTCCTATGGAGAGTTCTTTATGCAGATCATTAATAAGTATAAAAAGACTTATGCGGAGGCTTTGACTGAATTTAGAAAGGCTAGAAGTCAGATGATAGAACACCTGGCACAAATATCATATCTTCGTATTATTCCAACACAGGCAAATTATGTGATGTGTGAAGTGGTAAAGGGAACAAGTGAGGAACTGTGTGTCCAAATGTTTGAAAAAGGATTTTTAATCAAAGATCTGACTGCAAAAGTGGCAGATGGAAAACAGTATATTCGTCTTGCAATTCGTAAATTTGAGGAAAATGAGAAATTAATTAGAAACTTAAAAACATATACTGAGGGAGAATTAGAATGAGCGGATATTTAATCAAAGATACAACAAAAGAAGAACGTGAGGCAATTGTTGCAGAATCCTTGGGAAATATTTCTGCAACCTGCGATGGATGCAGTGCCGGAATCGTGGAAATGTATCAGGCATATATTGATGGAGAGAAGGAACTCCGGGAGATTAATATGGAATTCAATGCCCGGTATGTAAGCGGCATGGAAGGACCGGAACGCCGGGGATGCCCGATGGAATAAAGGCGGTTTACATAATATAAAGGAGAAGGAAAAATGAGCAAAGAAAAAACAGAATACAGATTTAGCGTGCATGCGGCACCGGCGGTGATTAACCAGGTGATTCAGAATTATCTGACAGCCAACCAGTATGTACAGATACCAAAGCCAAATGCCAATTATTATTTCTTTAATGACCCGTGGATGAAGGGAAAACGTTCTATAGAATATTACATTCATGGAACAGAAGTGATTGTGCTGGCATATATGGGAACTTTTGAGAAACCAAGAGGGCTGGAAGGCTTTGTAGGTGCCATTCCAAAGAAATCTTTCCGGGATGATTTAGAACCGCTGTTTGTAGAACTGCATCGCATTGATATGATGGGTATGGCACCACAGCAGGGAATGCCAATGCAGCAGGGAATGCCAATGCAGCAGGGAGCACCGATGCAGCAGGGCATGCCACCACAGCAGGGGTATATCCCGCCACAGAACAGTGCCAATCAGTTTGTGGAGAAATCCAGAAAGACAAGGGAGAACTGGACGATTGCAGGTTTTGTAATCAGCTTGGTGGGACTGCTGTTATCCTTCTTTGGTATTACATACGGAGCAATTATAATTGTGCTGGAATTCTGGTGTGGATTCCAGGGCTTACAGACGAAGAAAAAAGGACTTGCAATTGCAACCATTGTGCTGGCGGGAATCAGTGTACTGCTTTTAATTCTGTCAATCGTGTATACTGCAAGCCATCCGGTGAGAAGTTACAGGTATTATTAAAGATAAAAAATGAAAGCGAAAAGAGACACCCCGGTATTAAAACAGATGCCGGGGTTATTCCTATAGGCTGCTAACAGGAGAAAATCAGCAGGAAAAATATTTTCTTAAAATTGCACTAAGTTTTCCAAAGAAACGTCCGATAAATAGATTAGACAACAGAAATGCGAATCATTTCAAGGAAGAAAGGAGATGCCGTTATGCGTATAGAAGCTTATAACCAGATTGCATCCATATATAAAACAAGTAAGACTGGTAAAGTACAGCAGCCATATGGTGTAAGCACAGGCAGGGATGAAGTGCAGATTTCCCGGTTGGGAAGAGATTACCAGATCGCAAAACAGGCAGTCGCAGAAGCTTCGGATATCAGGGAAGATAAAGTCGCAGAACTGAAAACAAGTGTCCAGTCAGGAAAATATGATGTGGATTCCGGAGATTTTGCAAGTATGTTACTGGCAAAATATAACGAAATGAAGAAGTAAGAAGTGAGGATAAGCCGTGGCTAGTTTGATGGAGGATTTGGCAGATGTACTTCTGCAGGAAGATAAACAATATCAGGAGTTGATTGTTCTTTCAAAAGAGAAGACAGATGTACTGGTTGCTGGAAATGTAAAGAGATTGGAAGAAATTACTGCAATGGAGCAGGAAATGACAGATGTGCTTCATGGATATGAAGTGCGCCGCAGAACTATCTTACAGGATATGGCAGATGTACTGGGTAAATCAAAGGATGATTTTACCATTGAGACCATGATACAGATACTGGAATCACAGCCAAAAGAACAAAGCCGCCTTATTTCACTTCGGGATAAACTTCACAGGACGTTAAAGGAAATGGCACAGCTAAACACACAGAATCAGGCACTGATAAAACAGTCCTTAGAGATGGTGGAGTTTGACCTGACCTTGTTTAAGAGCCTGCGACAGGCACCGGAAACGGCAAATTATAACAAATCTGCATACAATACCGGAGATTTGTTAGGAAGCAGCGCTTTTGACACGAAACAGTAGGCAGGAGGAAAAGTACCATGGCAAATGGAATGGGAAGTTTATATATTGGTTCTTCTGGACTTCGAACAAGCCAGAATGCCTTGAATACGACAGCAAATAACCTTGCGAATGTTGACACAACCGGATATGTGCGCCAGCAGGTCATTCAGGCGGACCGCCATTACAATACATTTGATAAAAATGCAGCAATCAGTAATCAGCAGTCCGGACTTGGTGTAAGTATTGCAGATGTCATTCATTCAAGAGATATATTTTTAGATAAATCATATCGTACAGAGACTGGAAGGCAGTCTTTTTATTCCGCATGCTACTCTGCAACAAATGAAATTTATACTTATTTTCAGGAGCTGGAGGGAGAAGCATTCCAGGATAGTATCTCGTCTTTATATACTGCATTTGAAGAGTTCTCCAAAGATCCGTCTGATTCGGTAAACCAGAACCTTGTAATGCAGAAATCGAGTCTGTTTATCAGCCGGGCGAAAGCCGTTTACACAAGTTTACAGAACTATCAGAATAATTTAAATACAAAAATTTCCAAAGATATTGACCGGATTAATGAACTGGGAAAGAAAATCTATGATTTAAACGAAAACATTGTAAAAATCGAGGCTGGTGGAGTCGAGACTGCAATGGAATTAAGGGACCAGCGGGATAACGCACTGGACGAACTGGCAGGTCTGGTTCATATCGACTATGATGAAAAATACGATGGAACTGTATTTGTTTCAATAGAAGGTGTTGATTTCGTAAATCGTGCCCAGGTATATGAGATGGGAAAAAGCGTAGATGATGAGACCGGTTATATTACACCATACTGGCCGCAGATGTCAGATACGAATCGTGGACAGACAGCCGATGTATTTAACTTTAATGTAGATATTTCGTCTGCTTATAACACTGACATCGGAGAATTGAAGGCACTGGTAATGCAGCGTGGAAATTATGTGGCAGATTACCGTGATATAGAAGGAAAATCCCGTCAGGAATATAATGATGGTGCAGGAATGTCTGTAATGCTTTCTACAGAAGCAGAATTAGACCAGCTGGTACATAAACTGGTTACAGCAATCAATGATATCTTCTGTCCGAATGTAGAATATGCCGGCACAGATTTAACCGGAACAACAGCAGATGGAAATGCGTTTACCATTACACAGGGGATGAAAGTTTTAGATACAGATAACTGCGCAGTAGGAAGTGATGGAAAGCTTCCGCCACAGGAGCTATTTTCCAGGGTAGGAACGGATCGCTATACAGAGGTGAATGTAACGGATGCGGCTGGAAATACCAGGACATACTATGTATACAATGAGGAAAGTGCAACAGATATTTCTAAAATGTATACCTTGTCCAGCCTTAAGGTAAATGATGAAATTATCAGCCAGCCATCTTACATCCCGCATCTGACACAGGATAGTAATAATAAACAGGTAGCGCAGCAGCTTGGTACCGCATTTACAGAGATGTGGAAGAAGAGTGAGATTTCTTTGAATCCGAATGCTACCAGTAAATGTACCTTTATGGAATATTATGCACAGATGATTGGTGAAACAGGAACAGCAGGTTCTGTTTACAATACCATGTCAGAGACACTGAATAACACGGTAAATACCGTTGATAATAAGCGTCAGCAGGTAATCGGAGTTTCTTCTGACGAGGAACTGACCAGTATGATTCAGTTCCAGAATGCTTACAATGCAGCCAGCCGCTTTATGAATGTGGTAAGTGACATGATAGAGACATTAATTAACGGATTGTAATATAGAAGAGGTGGGAATATGCCGTCACAATTTTTTGGATTAAATATAGCAGCATCTGCATTAAATGCATTTCAGGCATCTGTAAATACTGCTGCCAATAACGTATCCAATGTACAGACCAAGGGTTACAGTAAACAGGTAACGAATAAAGAAGCCGGTGAAGGAATGCGTGTCAATGCAAAATACGGAACCACCGGAACCGGAGTAAATGCGGTTTCTGTCACACAGCTCCGGGACAGTTATTATGACACGAAATACTGGAATAATAATGGAAACCTTGGATTGTATCAGAAACGTCTTTACTATATGGAACAGATTCAGACATATTTTACAGATGATGATACGGAAAAGGGTTTTTCCACATTGTTAAAAACCATGTTTAATAATCTGGATACCACACAGCATACGAACTTTGATGAAAATGTAAGAAAGCAGTTTATCGGAAGTGCCCAGAGTCTTGCTACCTATTTTAACGGAGTTGCTACGAACCTTCAGGAATTACAGGGAACCTTAAACAATGAGATTAAGTCTACTGTAGATAATGTAAACTCCATTGCAGAGAAAATTGCATTGATTAATAAGCAGATTAATCAGGTGGAAATCAATGGTGGACATGCCAATGAGCTGAGAGATAAGAGAGCACTTTTGGTGGATGAACTTTCCGCAATTGTTCCGGTTGAAATATCAGAAGTGCCGATTACCAACAGTAACTATCCGGATATGGATCTTGGAATTAATAAATACACCGTGAAAATTAATGGACAGACCATGGTGGACGGATACGATTACCGTACCCTCTCTTATGAAGCGAGAGAGCAGAAGATTAACCAGACTGATATTGATGGATTGTACGACCTGACCTGGTCAGATACCGGAGTAAAATTCAATGCAGCCAGTGCATCCATGGGTGGAAGCTTAAGAGCTTTGTTTGAAATGCGGGATGGAAATAATGCAGAAAACTTTACCGGTAAAATAGGAACAGAAGCCGGAAGTATCCAGAATACTGTGGTAGATGGAAGAACTGTAACACAGATTACCGTAAAGAATCCATCTATGACGGATGTAGAGAAATTATCCATTGCAGAACAGGGAATCATAACAGTATTAAACAATGATTATCTTTATTCCGATTTTACCATGAATGCAGATGGAAGTTATACTTTTACATTAAAGCAGGAGTTAAATGCATCCCAGAGAAGCAAGTTCTTAGGAGAAAGTGTCAGCATTGGAAAGAGTGTGGATGCCATGGGAATCCCGTACTATATGTCCCAGATGAACCAGTTCTTAAGGAGCTTTACCAAAGCATTTAATGATATTGAGCGGGGAGATGCAAATGATCCTGCAGTAGATTTAAATGGAAAAGAAATGGGAAGCTTCTTTGTAGGAAAGAGAGCTTTAGGCGGAGAATATGATTTTACAGATACACAGATATCCTCCGGTTCCAATACCTATTATCAGCTGACAGCATTAAACTTTGCTGTAAATTCAGAGTCCATAACAGACCCGGGAAGATTTGCAGCAGTAACCAGGTCAGAGTACACCGATGGTGTGGATAAATATACATTGCTGGATAGCTTGAAGAAATTAGAGAGTGACACCAAGCTTTACCGTGGAACGGGGGCAGATGCTTTCTTACAGTGTCTGCTTTCGGATATTTCTGTAGATACAGAAGAAGCGGAGCTTTTCAGCAAGAATTATTCCAATATAGAGTCGACTATCGATATGCAGAGACAGTCTGTATCCGGTGTAGATGAAGATGAAGAAGCACTGGACTTAGTAAAATTCCAGAATGCATACAATCTGGCATCCAAGATGGTTTCTGTTATGGCAGAGATGTATGACAGATTAATCTTAGAGACCGGAGTATAAGGAGGTTTGTTAGAATGAGAGTAACCAATAACATGATCATGAGCAATACCAAAATAAATATCAATGGAAATAAGACCAATGTGAATACATTGAATAATCAGATGACATCACAGAAGAAAATCAGCAGGCCATCTGATGACCCGGTTATTGCTATCCGTGCACTTCGGCTGCGCAGCAGTTTAAGCCAGATTAATCAGTATTATAAAAAAAATATTCCGGATGCAGAGGCGTGGTTAGATGTTACCGAAACCTCTCTTACTAACATGAAAAAGCTGCTGACTACCATTCACACCCAGTGTGATGCAGGAGCCAATGGAACACCGACGGAAGAAGACCGTAAGACTATTTTAAAGCAGTTACAGTCCTTAAGTGACCAGATTTATTCTGAAGGTGATGCAGATTATGCAGGAAGAACAGTATTTACCGGTTATAAGACGAATTCAACCTTGACATTTCAGGCAGACAGCAAAGAGACATATAATATCAGCGAGTATTTATCCGCAGATAAAATAGAAGAATATAATTATTCCTATGGAAATGTTAAGACGCCGACAGCTGCAGACGTAGCTGCAAAGACAGCACCGGGTACACCGGAGAATACTACACTGCACAGATTGCGCCTTTCCTATGACAATATTACCGATATTACTGGTGGAAAAATCAGTTACAGTTATACAGACACAGCAACCGGACAGATGACCACGAAAGAGCTGAATGTTACCACTGTTACCACCAGTGATTTAGAAGCGTCTTCTTATGCAATAGCAGATAATGACATCGTATTTAATAAAGACACCGGTGAATTCCTGATGGGAAAAACGCTGGCATCAAATCTGAAATCATTCGGAGCAACGGTTTCTGTAAATTATGATAAGACCGGATTTTCCAAAGGAGAATTACGACCGGAGAATTATTTTGACTGTACCAATAATACAGATGCAGCTAATCCAATCCAATATACTAATTTTGAAAATGGAAAGAGAGTCCGGCAGGATATTGAATATACCATTGCATCGAATCAGACGCTGGTGGTAAATACACAGGCAAGCACAGTGTTCAATTCTGATATCGCAAGAGATTTAGATAATCTTACTTCCATTGTGCAGTCAGCAATTGACGCACATAGTGTAGTGGACAACATTAAGGAAATGAAAGGCTTAAGCCAGTATTCCTCAAAGGACGACCAGGAATATTTGGAAAGCTGTCTGGCTGCTGCCCAGAAACAGGCAGATTATGCAGATCATCAGCTGCAGACAGTGTTTAACAGGGGACTGACAAAATTCGAAGGCTATATGTCAGATGTAAACCTTGCAATCACGGATGTGGGAAGCAAGGGACAGCAGCTTGATATTACAAAGAACCGCATGTCTAATCAGCAGCAGACGGTAGAGGCACTAAAATCAGACAATGAGGATAAGGATTTGTCAGATATTATCATTGACTATACTTCTTCCTATACTGCATATCAGGCATCTTTACAGGCGGCCGCTAAATTAGAAAGACAGACTTTACTGGATTATCTGTAAGAAAGGAGAAACTGGCATGAAAGCAGCAACAAGATTGTTTGGGGAAATAGAAATTGACGAAAGCAAAATCATAACATTTGAGGACGGAATCATTGGATTTCCGGATATGAAGAAGTTTACCTTAATCTTCGATGAAGAAAAAGAGGGCAGACCATCCATTTCCTGGTTACAGTCCATGGACGAGCCAGAGATAGCATTTCCGGTAATGGATCCGCTGTTCGTTTGTGAAACATATAATCCAAGTGTGGAAGATGAATTGTTAAAGAACCTTGGAACCATAAAAGAGGATAACCTTTATGTACTGGTAACAGTTACCGTGCCACAGAATATCAAAGAACTTGCAGTGAACTTAAAAGCACCGATTGTAATTAATACAGACACAAGAAAAGCGAGTCAGATAATCGTAGAGGATGACCTGCCGGTAAGATACAGAATTTATGAAATTTTAGAAGAAGCAAAGAAGAAGGCAGGTGAATAAGATGCTGGCATTAACAAGAAAAAAGGGAGAATCCCTTGTTGTCAATAACAATATTGAGATAACAGTACTGGAAATCAGAGGAGACCAGATTAAAATCGGCATCTGCGCACCGAAGAATGTGCCGGTGTACCGGAAAGAAGTATATTTACAGATTCAGAAGGAAAATGAAGCTTCTCTTAAAGCTGATGGGTTAGAAGCTTTGAAAAATTTACTGTAACCGCTAAATAAATTTACGGGTTCTACCGATATAAGAGTTAGAACAATGGTAAACGGAAATGACAAGAAGCACATGGAGGTGTAAGCAATGTCAATTGAATCAATCAGAAACAGTGGATCGGTGTATCAGGGAAGTTCTCCGGTTCAGGGAACAATAAGAGAAAGTTCCGCAGTAACAACAGAAGGATTACAGACAAGTGCAGATGAAATACAGCAGGAAAATGCCAGCGTATTAGAAAATGCAGCAGCACAGGGTCAGAATCCAACAGAAGAAGAAAAAGCAACTGCCTCTTCCTCGGAACAGGTTAAGAAGGCGGTGGAGAGCATCAATCGCAGCCAGGCTCATACAGAAGCAATCTTTGGTATCCACGAAGGAACCAATCGTGTCACTATTAAGATTGTGGACAAAGAAAGCAAGAAAGTGATTAAAGAATATCCGCCGGAGAAGACACTTGACATGATACAGAAGCTCTGGGAGATGGCAGGGCTGATGGTAGACGAGAAGAGATAGGAGGTACTTAAGATGGCAATTCGAGTATCAGGATTAGCGTCAGGAATGGATACCGAGTCGATTGTTACACAGCTCGTATCTGCATATAATGTAAAGAAAAATACATATGTAAAAGCACAGACCAAGCTTTCCTGGAAGCAGGATGCATGGAAGACATTAAATAAAAAGGTAAAGAGTCTTTACAGTAACATGACAAGCTTAAAGTACAGTTCTGCGTATAAGACCAAGATGGCGTCGGTGTCGGATACTACCAAGGCAAGTGTCAGTGCAGAGGGTACTGCTGTAAACGGAAGCTACAGCTTAAAGATTAATCAGGTGGCAAAGTCCGGTTATCTTACCGGCGGCCAGTTAGCAGCCTCTACAACCGGAGCAACCAAGCTCAGCGAGTTATTGGGTGATGACAGCTTTACCGGTGGAAAGATTGAAGTGACATCTGCCGGAAAGACCAGCACAATCGAAGTGACAGCAGATACAACCGTAAGTAATTTTGTATCTAAATTAAATGACGCAGGCGTAAAAGCATCTTATGATGCTACGAACCAGAGAATTTATGTAGCAGCATCCGGAACGGGAGCAGCCAATGATTTCAGTCTGTCAGGAGTAGATGCCAATGGAAGTACAGCATTAAAGGCACTGGGCTTGAGGGTAGCTTCCAAGAGCAATACAGAGAATTATAAGTCATGGGCAGCGTATGATGGACAGGATATAGCGCAGATTCTTGCGGATCTGCAGAATTCCAAGGATGCAATCTCAGCAGCCAATAACAGCATTACACAGTCGCGCTCTAAGATTTCCGGTTATACAACAAAGGTAAATTATGCATCTTCCTATGAGACCATGATGAATGCATATAAGGGACTTGATAATGCAGGAGAAATCCGTGATTTGGATGAACTGGCATCCATGTCCAAAGCTGATTTATCCAAAACATATGAATTGGATGATGATGGAAACTTTAAAAGAGATTCAGAAGGAAAGCTGATTGTAGCAGACGATACAGTCGCAGATGATAAAAAAGCAACCGGTACAGACCGCCTGAATGCCCTTGCAGCCAAAGCAGGCCTTGTTGAGAAGAAGGATGAAAATGCCGGAGAAGATGTAAAACAGGTTACCATTGCAGAATTTGCGGCAGCAAAGGCTGCAGTAGACAAGTATGATGCCCAGGCAGCTGACGACACCCTGACAGCTGATGAAAAAGCGGATATGAATGATTTCATTACCAGTGTTCAGCATGCTTATAAGGGGGCAGCAGATTCAGAATATGCATCCATAGAAGAACTTACCAATGCATACAATGATAAGATTACAAAAGAGCAGGACAGTATTACTGCCCAGAATCAGATTATCAGTGACAATAAGGCTGTTCTTGAAAAATATGCCCTGTTAGATAACGGGGAAGATCAGGCGGCATTGGAGGCACGTATTTCCTATGCGGTAAAACAGCTTGCCAATGCAGCTGACAAGACACAGTACAATACGGATGCAACCCGCGTAGATGGTCAGGATGCAGAGATTTATGTAAATAATGCAAAATATACGTCATCCTCTAACTCCTTCAGCATTAACGGACTGAAGATTGAGGCGCTGGCTTCAACAGAGGGCAGTGAGATTAATGTGACGGTAAAGAATGACGTAGACGGTGTATACAAGAAAATAAAAGATTTCTTAAAAGAATATAATTCCCTGATTAATGAGATGACTTCTCTTTACAACGCAGATTCTGCCAAAGGATATGAGCCGTTGACAACGGAAGAAAAAGATGCCATGACAGATTCAGAAATAGAGGAATGGGAGAAGAAGGTAAAGAGCGCATTGCTTCGCCGGGATGACAGTCTGGGCAATCTTTTAAATTCCATGACCAATGCCATGTATAAGGGATATACTGTGAATGGCAAGAGTTACAGCCTTTCCAGCTTTGGTATTTCAACCCTGGGATATCTCAATGCAGATGAAAATGAGGAAAATGCTTATCATATTGATGGTGATGCAGATGATTCAGCGGTTTCTTCTAAGACCAATAAGTTAAAACAGATGTTACAGGAAGACCCGGATGCAGTTACGGCATTCATGCAGCAGCTTGTTACCGGTGTATACAATGAGATTGATACCAAGATGCGCTCTAATTCTCTGAGCAGTGCAATGACTGTTTATAATGATAAGCAGATGGCAAAAGAGTATAGCAATTACACTACCACCATTAAGAAGTGGGAAGATAAGATTACTTCGATGGAAGATTCTTATTATAAGAAATTTGCAGCGATGGAAACTGCACTGGCAAAATTACAGCAGTCTACATCCTCGCTGTCAGGTCTTTTAGGTTCATAAGAGCCGATAAATGTCAGTCACAGGCATAGACCGGTGATAATGTGAAAATACATGGAGGTAACACGATGACAATGAACAATGGATATGCAGCATATCAGAACAGTAAGATTATGACTGCTTCTCCGGCAGAATTGACACTGATGCTTTATGAAGGTGCCATCAAATTCTGTAATATTGCAATTATGGGAATTGAGGAGAATAATATCCAGAAGGCCCATACAAATATTGTAAAAGTAGAAAATATCATAGAAGAGTTTCAGGCAACCTTAAATCATAAGTATCCAGTTGCAAAGGACTTTGACAATGTGTATAAGTACTTACAGGAACGTCTGGTTGAGGCAAACATGAAAAAAAATAAAGAAATCTTAGAGGAAGTACTGGTACACCTTCGCACCATGCGCGATACTTGGAAAGAGGTAATGAAGCTTGCACACAGCAAATAACAGCTATATTGAAATCTTAAAACAGAGCCTTACGAAAAAAATAGAACTGCTGGATACAATTATGGCATTAAATGTATTACAGAAAGATATGCTGGAAAATCCGGATTTAGATCCGGATGAGCTGGAAGAAAATCTGAACCGTAAGGCAGATCTGGTAGAGCAGTTATCAAAGTTAGATGACGGATTCAGTCAGATTTATGACCGGGTCCGAGCTGATTTGACAGAGAACCGCGGGGCATATTCGGAAGACATTGCTCAGATGAAGCGGGATATTACCGCGATCATGGCCAAGAGCACTGCAATCCAGAGCCAGGAAAAACGCAATCAGGTATTGATGCAGCAGAAATTTACTTCCGTGAAGAAACAGATTAAGGAAGTAAAGAAATCCAGACAGGCGGTGAATTCCTATTACAGAAATATGATGAAAATGGGAACACCGGATTCTACGTTTCTGGATAATAAGAAGTAGACTGGAAAAATTTAAAAAAATTTTCCATTTACTATAAAGTATCGAGACAACCGTCCGATATATATAACAAGTAAACAAGATATTGTTACTTAGCAGATGGATTTGAGGAGCGTACGGTCGATAAGATATCTGCAACAACAAACAAGTAGTCGCAAGGAAGCGACGTTAAATTCAAGGAGGAATTAATTATGGTAGTACAGCACAATTTACAGGCAGCAAACACAAACAGACAGTTAGGTATCACAACAAGTGCACAGGCAAAATCAACTGAGAAATTATCTTCCGGTTACAAAATCAACCGTGCAGCAGATGATGCAGCAGGACTTTCCATTTCTGAGAAAATGAGAAGCCAGATCCGTGGTCTTAACAAAGCTTCTTCAAACGCACAGGATGGTGTATCTTTAGTACAGACCGCTGAGGGCGCATTAAATGAAACACATTCTATCTTACAGCGTATGAACGAACTTTCTACACAGGCTGCTAACGACACTAACACTTCTGTAGATAGAAGTGCTATCCGAGCTGAGCTGGATCAGTTAACATCTGAAATCGATCGTATTCAGTCTACAACACAGTTCAACACAATGAACCTGTTAGATGGACATTTCTCAGCAAAGGCAAAAATGAAACTTCAGGTAGGTGCATTATCTGGACAGTCAATTGAGTTCACTATTGGAAAGATGAACGCAACAACTATTGGACTTCCAAAAGCTTTAAGTGTAAGTACCTTTACAAAAGCAGGTTCTTATATGAAAGCTGTTCAAAGTGCAATTGAAAAGGTTTCTAAGCAGCGTTCTGCACTTGGTGCTATCCAGAACCGTCTGGAGCATACAATTGCCAACCTGGATACCACATCTGAGAATACCCAGTCAGCAGAATCCCGTATCCGTGATACAGATATGGCTTCTGAAATGGTTACATATAGCAAGAATAACATCCTTGCTCAGGCAGGTCAGTCTATGTTAGCACAGGCTAATCAGTCTACTCAGGGTGTATTATCCTTACTTCAGTAATCCTAAGTACTCAACCATAAAAATAAGGCTGACCCGAAAGGGTTGGCTTTATTTTTTACTTTACAGAAAATTGCTTTCCTGTAAAGTAAAAAAACGCTCCGCGAGGATGCGCCAAGGCACATTCTTTGTTGCACGGGTAGTGATAATTATTTTCTTGGTGACGAAAAGAATAGTATCATGTAAAATAGAAGAAAAGAGATAAGAAGAGGTACTCTCAAGTGGAAAAGTATAGTCAATTAAAAGAGGAAATGAAAGTAGTAATCCGGAAGCTGTACCAGAATCAACAGGAGGAAGCTTATTCATGGATTGGAACGCATATTCAGGAGATAAAAGACAGCCTGTTAGAACAAATTGCACATTGTATAGAAAAGGGAGAAACAGATGTTACAATACAGGAACAGGCGGTTAGCATATTGGAACATCTGATTTATGCATATCAGAATCGTCAGATTATAGAACTGGCAGATTGTCTAAATTATGAATATAGCAGATATATGGGATGGGAGATATAATACATGATGATATATGAAAAGAATATGCAGGCAATTAAAGAATATCATAAACGGCTATATGAATATATGGAAACAGCTGTATCAAGTAATCCTGTAGAAATTTGTTATGAAACAGCAGAGAATGGGAGAATGTACCCGATTGTAATAAAAGATGGAATGAAATACAGTTTAAATAGTAGATATAATCCAGAGAAAGCATCTATACAGTATGTCAGTCAGTTTGAAAAAAAGAATGCATATAGTGTTTTTTTTATTGCAGGATTTGGAGATGGAAGAAGTATTAAGATTTTGGCAGATTCTATAGATAATACAATGACATTGGTGGTATATGAACCATCATTAAACATATTTAAAAAAACAATGGAATTATTTGATTATACAGAGCTGCTTAGAAAAGATAATGTATTTTTGATAGTGGAGTCAGAGCATCTTTTACAGGATTATGTAGAATCAGGCATTAATTTTAATAATATCAGGATGCTTCGACTTGGTATACTGCCAAATTATGACGTCGTATATCCAAATGAATGTAAGCATATGCTAGAAACCATGGTATATTTTATGAATAAAACCAAAATATATCGAAATACAATATATAACTTCAGAAAAGAATTTGCAACTCATGCGTTGAGCAATATGTATGATTATTTATGGCAGACGGATACATATTGGTTAAAAAAACGTCTGGCAGACGAGAATATAACAGATGTCCCGGCAATCATTGTGGCAGCAGGTCCGTCTTTGAATAAAAATGTGAAGGAATTAAAAAAGGCAAAAGGGAAAGCATTGATTCTTGTGGTAGATGCAGCACTTCGTGCAGTGCTAAAAGAAGGAATAAAACCAGATCTTGGAATGACAATTGATGCCAGAGTGCCAGAACGCTTTTTTGAGGGGATAAATATTAGTGAATTTCCGTTTGTCTTTGAGGCAATATCCAAAGAGGATATTGTCAGAAAACATTCTGGCAAACATTTTTATGATGATTTTCCTTGCAATATAATTGCTAAAATAGTAATGGAAAAGAAACAATACTGCTTAGAGGAAATTGCAACAGGTGGTTCTATTTCGACAAGTGCCTTTTCGTTGGTAAAGGCACTGGGCTTTAAGAAAATTGTATTTATCGGTCAGGACCTTGCTTTTACTGGTGGCCAAACTTATAATAGTGGTCTGAAAATGGAACAGAAAGAAAATGAAGAATATCAGAAGAAACGTGTCATCGTGCAGGTAAAGGGCAATGATGGAACCATGCTGGATACAGATTATCAGATGGATATGTACCGGAAATGGATTGAAAATGAAATCTTAAAATTGCCGGAGGATATTACGGTAATCAATGCAACAGAGGGTGGCGCGAAAATAGAAGGCGCAAAAGTGAGGACATTAAAAGAAGTCATTGATTCCTGCACGAAAGAAATTGATTTCGAAAAATTATTGCAGGAAGTACCGTTAGCATTTTCAGAGGAAGAACGGCAGGATATTATCAATGAAATAAAGGAAGAGCCAAGGCGCCTGGAAGAAGTAAAGGAGAATATCAAGAAGGCAACGGAAGTGGCAGAGCAGTTAAAACATGCATCCAAATATGGCAATGTAGAGGAGCAGAAGAAGCTACTGACAGAATTTGGAAATCTCAATGAAAAAATCCAAAAGGAGCCAGTGCAGGATTTGCTGTTATATTATAACAGTGAAATAGAATTCTCCATTGGGGATGATATCTTATCTGCGGATTTAACAATACCAGACTTATGCAATCGCGCAAAAACATGGTATAAAGGCTATGAAGCTGCGGTAGACAGCCTCATAGCAGATTTACATGAAAAATTTATTGACCGTCTATAACAGATAACATGGTTTGAATCCGATGCTCAAAGGTGTGGTCATCTAAAATTTTACCAAGGGCGTTGGCAGCAATCTGCTGACGTTCTTTTTCGTGGGAAAGATAATAGTCGGCATAAGTTTCTGCTTCCTCATAGGAAGAATAATAAATGAAATCTTCTCCCGGAACAAAGTAATTCAGAAAATCTTCCTGATAATTGGTCAGCAGGAAACCACCGCTTCCCATAATATCGAATGCCCGCAGAGGAATGCCCTTTTGGATACTGCGCAATGTAATGTTAAGATTAATTTTTGAATGTTGGAAAACCAGAGGCATAATCTCGTAATAGTCAATGGCTCCCATATTTTCAACTTTGGGAAGCTGCGGAGTAGGATTGTTGGTATAAAGCTTCACCTGATGCGCTGCGGAAAGCTTTTTTAGGATTGCAGTGCGGTCTAATTCTGCCAGTTTCCTGGCAAGGAAATAGTTGGCATAAATATAGCACGGTGTTTCGATGCCGTCTTCATTAGGCGCATATGGAACGGATTTTTGCATATCACTTAAGATGGTATCATTTAATAAACCGGGAATTAGAAATTCACCATATACCTGCTGCTGGGCTGCGATAATTGCATCGAGGTATCCCTTCGTAAAGGCAGGAAGCTTCTGATATAGGCGGTCATAAAGCAGGTGGTCTTCGTTATAAAGAGAACCGACAAAAGAAATCTCGGAAGAGATTTTATCAAGGATAGAATCTGCTGCCTGCATGGTGGAAAGTCTTTTTGCATTTGCAGCAAGCGGCAGGTAGAATACCCGGTCAATGCCCCCCTGCTTTAACTCTTCGTAAATCGGATAATCGAAAAGAAAAATATAATTGGTGGGATAAGTAATCGTAAAGGAATACAAAGCCACCAGCGGACTGTCATAAACATAGGAAACATAACGGAGATTATGCCGATGGGCACAGGTGGCCAGAATCGGATAATAGTTAAAGGAAAATACAAAGTCGTAGGAAGTATTTTCTACAGCAGCATCAAAAGCCGCATCATAGGCAGCACTTTTGCGGACATTATAATCCTCGTGCATAAATAAATCCGTTTCAATTTCACAGTTATGAAATGCTTCTAACATATCTTTTTTAGCAAAAGCCGGTGAATCAAGAAATAATATTTTCATAGAGTTCCTCGTAAATAAATGACATAATTTATGCTTTGAAGTATATCATTGTTTGAAAATATTGTCGATAAGTAGAAAAATAAATGATGATAAAATAGGATGGAGGTATATTTTTAGGGAGAAAAAAATATATAAAGCAAACAGAAGCTAAATAGATAAAATAACTAATAAATTTAAGATAAATAACCGATATATTCTATATGTTGAATAAAAGAGCAGAAGATGGAGGAATAAAAATGTTAGATGGAAAAACTATTTTGGTTACAGGTGGAACAGGTTCATTTGGAAACCAGTTTGTAAAATATGTATTGGAGAATTATAATCCTAAAAAGATTATTATATATTCAAGAGATGAGTATAAACAGTTTATTATGAGGAATAAATTTAAAAAGCATGATGAAAAATTGAGATACTTTATTGGAGATGTAAGAGATCGTAACCGTTTATATCGTGCTTTTGAAGGTGTAGATTATGTGGTACATGCGGCTGCATTAAAACAGGTTCCATCTTGCGAATATAATCCGATGGAAGCAGTAAAAACAAATATTGATGGTGCAATGAATATTATTGATGCGGCATTAGATTGCGGAGTGAAAAAGGTAGTGGCACTTTCGACAGATAAGGCAGTAAATCCAATTAATCTTTATGGAGGAACAAAACTTGTTTCAGATAAATTGTTTATTGGAGCAAATGCTTATGCTGGAACAAAAGATATCAGTTTTTCAATCGTACGGTATGGAAATGTTGCCGGCAGCCGTGGATCAGTTATTCCATTTTTCAGAAATATTGTGGCAAATGGAGGAACAGAACTTCCTATAACAGATTATGCAATGACAAGATTCTGGATTAGTTTAGATGAAGGCGTTCAGCTGGTAATAAAGGCATTATCTGAAGCAAAGGGAGGAGAAACTTTTATATCTAAAATTCCTTCATTTAAGATTACTGATTTGGCTCAGGCAATTTTACCTGGATGCAAGATGCCGGAAGTGGGTATTCGTGAAGGAGAAAAATTACATGAGGTGATGGTTACAAAAGAGGATTCTTTATCAACTTATGAATATGATAAGCATTTTATTGTATATCCTCATATGGACTGGTGGAATTCGGCTAAGATTCAGGCTGGTGGTAAAAAAGTTGAGCCGGGTTTTGAATATAGTTCTGGAAAAAATTCCCAGTGGCTTTCTGTTGATGATTTGAAGAAATTGTTGAAAGATGTGGAGGAACATTAATTAAGGAATGAATATTGCAATCATAACAGCAAGAGGTGGAAGCAAAAGAATTCCACATAAGAACATAAAGAAATTTTGTGACCGGCCTATTATAGAATACTCCATTCAGGCTGCAAAAGAAGCTGATATTTTTGATACTATAATGGTTTCTACAGATGATGAGGAGATTGCCCGGATTGCAAAATCGGCAGGAGCAGAAGTTCCCTTTATGCGAAGCGAAGATACATCGAATGATTATGCAACAACGGCGGATGTTTTGAAAGAAGTATTGAAAAGGTATAGTGAACTGGGAATGACTTATGAGAACGCCTGCTGTATATATCCGACAGCCCCATTTGTAACAGGAAAAAAATTACAAACAGCATTAGATATATTGATGAAGGAGAAAAGAGACAGTGTGATGCCTGTAACGTCATTCTCATTTCCACCACTGCGGGGAATGGTGATAAAAGATGGAACTTTAAATTACAAATGGGAGCAATATGCAATGATGCGTTCACAGGACCTGGAAGAAATATATCATGATTGCGGACAATTTTATATGTTGCGAACAGAGCCATTTCTACATACGGGAAAAATGGTAACCGGGAATACCGGAGCGTTGGTTATTTCTGAACTGGAAGTTCAGGATATTGATAATGAGACAGACTGGGAACTGGCTGAGATGAAATATCGATTGTTAAAAAAGAAGGGTAGATTGTAAAATGGAAATTAAAGGGCGCAAAATAGGAAAAGGTTTCCCAACATATATTATTGCAGAAATGTCTGCTAATCATGCAGGAGATATTTCACGGGCAAAGGAAATTATATGTGCAGCGAAGGAAGCCGGAGCAGACTGCATTAAAATACAGACATATACGCCAGATACATTGACAATTGATTGTGATAATAAATATTTCCATATTTCAGGTGGAACATGGAGTGGAGAAAATCTATATCAGCTATATCAAAAAGCTTATACACCATGGAAATGGCAGGAGGAATTGCTGGAAGAAGCTGAAAAAGTAGGGATAGATTTCTTCTCAACACCATTTGACAATACGGCGGTAGACTTTTTGGAAAAAATAGGTGTTGAATTTTATAAAATTGCTTCTTTTGAACTTGTAGATATTCCACTGATTGAATATGTGGCATCTAAGGGGAAACCAGTGATTATGTCAACTGGTATGGCTACTCTGGCTGAAATTGATGAGGCAGTAACAGCAGTGAAAAGGCAGGGAAATCAAAATGTGGCATTGTTAAGATGTGCAAGTGCATATCCGGCGATAACAGATGAAATGAATCTTAGGACAATGCAGAATATGGGAGAAACTTTTAATGTGCCAGTAGGACTGTCTGATCATTCTATGGGATCGGTGGGAGCAGTAACGGCGGTTGCACTTGGCGCCAGTATTATTGAAAAGCATTTTTGTCTGGATCGTTCCATTGAAAATCCAGATTCTTCATTTTCGATGAATTCCAAAGAATTTGCTAGTATGGTAAAGGATATCAGACAGGCAGAAAAAGCTATTGGAAGAGTGCAATATGGACCGACTGAACAGGAAAAAGGAAATTTACAATTCCGTCGTTCTATATTTTGCATACAGGATATACAAAAGGGACAAAAGATAACCGAAGATAATATAAGAATTATCAGACCAGGGAATGGTTTGCAACCAAAGTATTATAAAGAAATATTAGGACAGACTGCATTGCGGGATATAGAAAGAGGAACGCCGCTTTCTTTTGAGATGATAGGAAAATAGAAAAATGAAGGAATATTTAAGAGAAGCAACAAAAGATGATGTGGATTTATTGTTTAAATGGACGAATGATCCTGCAGTGAGGAAAAATTCATTTTCTTCAGAAAAAATTACTTATGAAGAGCATACCAGTTGGTATAGAAGTCTGTTGGAGAATAAAAACTGTAAGCAATATATCTATATGTGCGGCGATTGTCCGATAGGACAGATTCGTATTGTGCAAAAGGAAAAAAATGCGGAAATCAGCTATAGTATTTGCACAGAAAAACGTTCACAGGGATATGGGGCAAAAATGCTTGAACTGGTGAAAAATCAGGTGTTTAAAGATTTCCCAATGGTAGATAAACTGACTGGACTGGTAAAAACGGATAATCTTGCATCAAAAAAAGCATTTGAAAATGCAGGATATGAAGAAAAGTACAGTATGTTTGAATTTGTACGAGTGGATTAAAGTAATGGATGAAATATATATAAGAACAGATATGAATAATCAGATTGCAACCGGACATATGATGAGGTGTCTTGCAATTGCAGATGCATTACAGAAAAATAGAATTGAAGTAATCTTTATTGTTGCAGATGAAAGTGCTTTAGAACTTTTGAAAAAATATGGATATAAAGCTATTATACTATATACAAAATGGAATAATAAAGAAGCAGAATTGCCAGTTCTGAAGAAATATATTCAGAAGCTGAATATTAAAAAAATGCTGATAGACAGTTATGAAGTGACAGAAAAGTATTTAAGGGAAGTTCACAACCTTGTTCGAGTAATGTATATAGATGATTTGAATATATATCCATATGAAGTGGATGCTCTTGTTTGCTATGCAAATTACTGGAAAAAATTTCATTATGATCAATCAGACAATAAAATAAAGAAATATTTAGGAGTAAAATATGCTCCGTTACGAAGTGTGTTTTGGAATTGTGAATCTCATAAAATTAAGAATAGAGTAGAATACTTGTTATTATTAACAGGTGGAACAGATCCATATAATATTATTCAGAGAGTATTAGATGGTATAGAAAGGGACAACTTCTTAAGAATTGAGGTTATATGTGGAGTTTATAATCAAAATTATGATAGTTTGAAAGAACAGTATGGGAACGAAAAAAGGATTTTTTTTCATAAAGCAGTTGACAATATAGAAAGATATATGCAGGAAGCAGATATAGCGATTTCAGCAGGTGGAACAACTCTCTATGAACTGTGTGCGTTGGGTGTGCCAACAATATCTTATGCGTTTGTAGATAACCAACTGGACAATGTAAAACAGTTTCAAGCAGATAATACTATTGATTATGCGGGAGATGTGAGGGAGGAGAAAATTGTAGATAAAATAAACATGTATTTAAAAGAATACATGAATGACATGGAACTAAGAAAGAAGAAATCATTGCAAATGCAAAGATTTATTGATGGAAAGGGTGCAGAACGTATCGCAGAGGCACTGATAGCATTATAGATAATTGGAGGCGGTATAGATGATACCATATGGAAGACAGACTATAGAAGATGATGATATACAGGCAGTGATTGAGGTGTTAAAATCTGATTTCTTAACAACGGGACCGAAGAGTACAGAATTTGAAGAAGCAGTAAAGTCTTATACCGGAAGCAGATACGCGGTTGCAATATCAAATGGTACATCAGCATTGCATGCGGCTTGTTATGCAGCAGGCATTGGACCGGGTGATGAGGTAATAACTACACCACTTACTTTTGCTGCATCAGCGAATTGTATATTGTATTGTGGGGGAACACCAGTATTTGCTGATATAGATTCGAAAACTTATAATATAGATCCAGCAGATATTGAAAGAAAAATAACGGCAAAAACAAAGGCAATTATTCCGGTTCATTTAGCAGGACAGCCGTGTGACATGGACCACATTCATGAGATAGCCAGAAGACATCATTTGTTAGTGATTGAAGATGGAGCACATGCTTTAGGTTCTGTTTATAAGGGAAGAAAAATTGGAACATTATCAGATCTTACGACATTTAGTTTTCATCCGGTAAAACCGATTACCACCGGAGAAGGTGGGATGATTATGACGGATCAAGAAGACTTATATCAGAGAATGCTGTTGTTCCGTTCTCATTGTATTACAAGAGATCCCAAATTGATGACAAGAAGTGATGGACCGTGGTTCTATCAACAGTTGGATCTTGGATACAATTACCGTATTACAGATATTCAATGTGCACTTGGAATAAGTCAGATGAAGAAACTGGATCGTTTCCTTGCAAGAAGAAAAGAATTGGTTCAGAATTATAATGAGGCATTTCGAGATAATAAAGACATTATTACTCCATATCAGATGGAGGGAACCGAGAGTGGATGGCATCTGTATATCATACAAGTTCCGCATCATGACCGAAAAAAGGTATTTGAACAGTTAAGAGAAAAGGGAATTGGTGTAAATGTTCACTATATACCTGTTTATATGCATCCTTATTACCAGAGTCATGGATATGAAAATGTGCATTGTAAAAATGCAGAAGAGGTATATTCGCATATCATCAGTTTACCATTATATCCGGGATTAACGGATGAAGAACAGAGCAGAGTAATTGAAACAGTACAGGAAACCCTTAGACAGGTGTAGGAGAAAAATAAAAAAGCATACTGGCATAGCTGATTAAAGCTGTGCCAGTATTTTCTGAAGCTGCTTCTCATAAGTATAATGATTTAATACTTTCTGATAGCCGTTTTCGGCAATTTCTATCCGTTCTTTTTCATGGGAAAGATAGTATTCGCATTTAGACAAAAGGTCATCAGGACTGGTATAGATGTCTAAATCTTCTCCAATGGTAAAACATTCGCTTAAATCATTCTGATAATTCGTCAGTAAAAAGCCGCCACATCCAAGAACATCAAAGACACGAAGGGGAATACCGTTCCGGATGGATTTGCAGGTCATATTCAGATTAATTTTGCTGTGGGCAAAGACCTGAGGCATTTCTGTTAAAGTCTTAACCCGTCCACGATTGTGGACAGGAAGAGCGTCTGCATCACTTCCGGTGTATAAGTCTACTGAAAAATGGGAGCCAAGAAGGGACAAAAGGTGCTTCCGCTCATTGGCAGTTACCTTCATGCCAAGGTACTGCTGTGCAATGATATCCCGGTCAACCCGTCTGGCTTTTTCCGGCGGAATATAATAATCCGGCATACAGTCAATAAATTCTTTGACAATAGAATCCGGCAGTAGTTCATTTAAAAGAAATGCACCATAAATCTGTTCCTGCGCATCCATTATTCCATTTAAATATCCTTCGAGATAAGGGGAAGGATTCTTTATGGCATCATAAGGACATTTCTCTGTATAAAGGGAGCCCACAAAGGAAATATCACTTTTAAAGGAGTCCGGATTAGCATGAGCAAGAACGGAATTCCAACGGCTTACATTGGTTGCCAGCGGCAGAAAAAAAGTGTGAGTTGGGTTATATGGAGCAAAGTCCTGATATTGCATGGAATCAAAAAGAAAAATACGGTTCCATTCATTCGAATAGGAATCAGAATATAATTCCATAACAGGACTGTCTACGGTCCAGCAGATATAAGGAATCTTCATAATATTACAGATTTCCGATAAAACAGGATAAAAATTTATCGAGAAAACACCGTCAAAAGAAGACTCTAACAGTGCATCAGAAACATGTTTGATAACTGTCTGTGCGGGAATATTTTTATCGGTAATTTCAAGGTTGATACAAAATATTTCATGCCCTAAATGCTTCATGGCTTCAATAATATCCGGTTCGCAAATGCTTCCATAACGATAGAATAGTATTTTCATGATAAACTTTCCTCTTCCTTGGATATAGAGTATAATAACTATAACTATTGTAACGAAATCGGTGGAAAGAAACAAGGTTAGAATAAGGAGAAAACGTCGCAGGACGAAAAGAAAATATATGGAACAGTTTTTTGGAATTTTACAAAGAGGACTGGGGCAGCTGGATGCAACAGGGGAATATGGAGAAAGAACGCTGCGGGAGTTAAAGGAAAGCTACTAGAAATTTGATGCAGCGATGCAGCAGAATATGCTGCGCGTAATAGAACAGTCATTGGCAAAGTTTCCGATAACATTGCAGATGAACTGTTATTTAAAGGAACTGGGTTACGAAGTGGTATTATATGTCGCCTATATGCCAAATCGGAATACAGCACCGTTGTGGTATAAGCAGTGTCTGTTGAATAATTTTATGAATACAGCCGGAGCATTTCAGGGCGAGATAGAAGGAGAGGAACTGAAGGGTTATAATCTGCTTTTTACACAGGAAAATTATCCGGAACAGCTTTATGATGCGGCGGAAATGATATGGCAGGAAGCACCTGAGTGAGTGCTTGAAATCGGTGATAAAACAATGTTGGCTGATTTGTGCCGACAGTTCACTACCGTATTTAACCAGAAGGTGCGTTAAGACAATTCCTGTGACCAATGCACCGATTATCGTACTGGCTTCGGATTATACCATTGCGGAAGAAAGACGGTATCAGAGCTGGCTGAAACCGTACCAGCAGTTTGTGGAAGTAAAACATTCCATTGTGGGAAATACAGTGGTTGTCGAAAAAGAGAAGAAAGAAAATTATGGCATCCCAGAAGACAAGTTCGTAATTTTGCTGGTGGGAAACCGGCTGGTGCAGGAAGTGACAGAGGATTTTCTTAAGACGATTTATGCGATGCTAGAGGAAAATCCGAAAGCAGTGCTGGCGGTCATTGGAAATTGCGAGGCACTGGAAAAAAGGATAGTAGAAGCATATTGGGAGCGTTTTTATTTCCTTGGATATACCGAAGAATTGCAGAAAACCATGACCATAGGAGATTTGTTTTTGAACCCGCCAAGACAGGGCGGCGGTACCGGAGCCATGTATGCAATTTTACAGGAAATTCCGGTAGTGACACTGGACAACTGCGATGTGCAGGTAAATGTGGGCAAGGTATTCACCTGTGATTCTGTTGAGTCGATGGTAAATCTGGTACATCAATATTGTGAAGATAAAGGATTCATGGAGAAGAAGAAGGAAGCATGCCGCAGAAAAGCAGAGGAAATTCTTGCAGTAGATGAAAAAGAAAACTATCGAAGGTTATGTGAATTTGTGGAAACTTATACGATAAGGCAGGAAAAGCAGGTACAGCATCCGGACGGGAGATAACATGGAGCATAGAAGAAGGGAAGCGAAAGGAACAATTTTAATCTATAAGGGAGAACCAATCTGCTATAACATTTTATATACATTTGCAGAGCAACTGGGAGAAGCGTTACAGAGGCTTGGAGAAGAGGTAGAATATTTTGATGTGAAGCAGAGCGGCGAAGCTACTCTGGCAGCTTATGCAGGAAAAACATATCAGGCGGTAATTGGCTTTCAGAGTTATCTTTTTGATATTTATCTTCCGAAGGCAAGCATTTATTTACATGATTTGATAAAGGGACCAAAAATAAATTTCCAGTTTGACCATCCAATCTGGATGAAGAATCATTATATCAGAATGCCGGAGCATTGCTATAGTGCAACCCATGACAGAAATTATGCGGCATTTATAGAAAAGTATTATCCGAGAATTGCAGGAAGTTCCATTATCTTTCCGGGAGGTTGTGAGAAGGAAGCAGAGCGGAATTTGAGGGGGCGCAGGATAAAAAGGAATATCAGATATCCTTTATTGACACCTATACGGACTATCGGAGTTATCTGCCGCTGATCAGAAATAGCCAGGGAATCAATAAAAAGATAGCAGCCCATTTTCTGTTTCGGATGAAACAGCACCCGGAAGAGACTGCGGAGAAAGCATTGGAAGAATCCTTACGAAAAGATGGAATTGTACTATCGGATGAAGAATTTTTAGAAGTATTAGATGGCGTCAAGCCAATGATTTATTGCATCATGTCTTATTACCGGGAAAAAGCAGTAAAGGTAATTTTAGAAGCAGGCATTACACTGGAAGTATTCGGGGACAGTTGGAAGAAGAGCCCGTTTGGGGATTCACCATATCTTCGTATCCATGAAGCGGTGGATATGAGAGAAAGCCTTGAAGTCATGGAAAAAAGCCTTATATCTTTTAATGTGATGGCCTGGCATAAGGATGGATTTACGGAACGGATTGCAAACAGCATGTTGCAACGCAGCGTGGTGCTTACCGATGAAAGCACTTATCTGAAAGGGGCAGGAAGAGATAACCTGCAGATGATTGCAGAGAATGCTTATAGGAAAGCAAAGGAAAATTATACCTGGGAGCAGAGCGCGAAAAAGCTTCTCGCATTTATTGATGAAATAGATGCCAGGGAAAGAAAATGCAGTGAAAAGTGAAAATACTCTTGTGAAAATGAAGGAATGAACCGATATACATTCTATAGAAAGGCGGCACAGGATGTGCCAGGGTGAAATATCATGGAAGATAATAGAAGAGAAGAAAAAGAAGCGTTAAAAGTATTGACGGAGTACAGCCCGAAATTATTAAAATCTATGAGAAATGTAATGGAAGAATTGCATGGAAATCGTCAGCCGGATACCGATGAATATCTTTTGAGCATTATCAAAGGTATGAACTGGGAAATTCAGGTCTTAAATGGAACAATGGACTATCTCAATGAAATCGAGCAGCTTATTGATAAGCAGGCAGCAAATGCTCTGTTTGTAAATTTCAGCAAAATATATCAGGAAAAAGATGATGAGAAGCTTGCAGAAGTCTTTGAGAAGGACATGATACCATTCTTTGAAAAATTGGAAGAAGTAGCCAAAGTTAAAATGAATTAAAAAACTACTGATATCGAAAGGTATCAGTGTTTTTCGTTGCAAAGCAGGAGAGAACGATGAAAATATTATTCTGGCAATGGCATTCTTTTATGGGAAAAGGAATGGAACGTGCGTTACACAGATTGAATATTACTTATGATGCTTTCTTTTATCAGATGAATGACTGGGAATCGGATAATCGATTTGCAGAGCAGTTGGAAAAGAGGATTTCGCAGCAGGCGTATGATGCAGTGATTTCTGTAAATTTTAATCCGGTTATTTCTGATGTATGCCAGAATCATAAACTGCCTTATCGTGCGTGGGTCTATGATTCTCCGATTCATATCCGCAATGTACAGGCACTGAAGAATTCCTATACAAAAGTGTATTTTTTTGACCGTGGACAGGCAGAAGAATATCAAAGACAGGGAATCAATGCCGGCTATTTGCCACTGGCAGCAGATGTGGAAACATTTTATCCGGTTGCAGTTACAGAAGTCGATAAAAAGGAATATGGAGCAGAGATTTCATTGGTAGGAAAATTATATCAGACCGTCTATCCACTGTATATGGCACCTTTGCAGGAGTATGACAGGGGATATCTTGAAGGTGTGATTGCAGCTCAGAAAAAAGTATATGGCGGATATTTCCTGCCGGATTTTATAACGGATGATTTGATAGAGAGAATGAATGCGGCTTATCAGAAACAGTGGAATGGAGAGATTACGGTAAATCATCGTGAAATTGAATTTCTACTGGCCAGTGAGATTACACGAAGAGAGCGGCAGGAAATATTAACGCTTCTTTCCAATCATTTTGATGTAGCACTCTATTCCGGAGAACAGAATGTAGCCATACCAAAGATAAGAAAGAAGAATTATATCGATTATTATACCCAGATGCCAAAAGTATTTAAATGCTCTAAAGTGAATCTTAATATTTCGCTGAAAACAATTCGGACAGGAATTCCGCTGCGTGTACTGGACATTCTTGCCAGTGGCGGATTTGTGATTTCAAACTTTCAGGAAGAACTGGCAGAGTACTTCCGGTTGGGAGAAGAAATCATCACTTATGGAGATATAGAAGAGCTTTATTATCTGGTGAATTACTATTTGCAGCATGAGGAAGAACGAAAAGAGATTGCAGCCAGAGGTTTACAGCGGGTAAAAGAAGATTTTCGATTTGAAGAACGGATGAAAGTAATACTTGAGGACTTATAGCATGAGAAAAATCACTGTATGTATCATTACAAAAAATGAATCAGAAAAATTGAAAAAATGCCTGAAACATCTGACGGGATATGGCTTTGAAATTGTTGTGGTAGATACCGGCTCTACGGATGATACGGTTGCCATGGCAAAAAAATATACGGATAAAGTATGCTATTTCAGCTGGTGCAATGATTTCTCCGCAGCACGGAATTATGCATTGACTCAGGCGTCCAATGACATTGTTATGATGATAGACAGTGATGAATATTTACAGGAAATAGATACAGGCGAGCTGGAAAACTTGTTAAAGCAGCATCCTTCTATGGTAGGGCGAATCAAAATAATTAACCGCGTTTCCGTAGGAGAGCAGGAAACAGAAAACATAGAACGGATTAACCGGATATTCTCCAGACAGCAATATGAATATTCGGGCAGTATCCACGAACAGGTTACAGCGAAAAATAAAGAAGAGTATGAAACTTACCTTGCTCCGGTTGTTATCTTGCATGATGGTTATGAAGGCACCGAAGAGGAGCGGAGGAAAAAAGCAGAACGTAATCTGAAGTTATTGTTAAAAGAGTTGGAGAACCATCCGGATGATACTTATTTCATGTATCAGATTGGAAAAAGCTATTATATGGCAGAGGATTATGAAGAAACAATCCGGTATTTTGAAAAAGCATTGGGCTATGACTTGAATCCAAAGCTGGAATATGTAATTGACATGGTAGAAAGCTATGGATACGCACTTTTGAATACCGGGCGGGTTGAAACGGCATTGCAGTTTCAGGGGATTTATGAAGAGTTTGGAGACTGTGCGGATTTCAAGTTTCTGATGGGACTCATCTATATGAATAATGAACGTTACGAAGAAGCAATAGCTGAGTTCTTAAAGGCAACGGAGTATAAGAGCGCACGGATGACAGGAACAAATTCTTATCTGGCATATTACAATGCAGGTGTAATCCGGGAGTGCCTCGGAGACATCGGACAGGCACTGGAATATTATCGGAAATGCGGGGATTATGCAAAAGCACAGGAGAGAATCAGGAAAATAGGGGAAAATCATAAATTTCTAATAATAACTAATAAATAAGTATATAATTACCGACATATAAATATAAGTAATTAATGATGAAGCCGTATCAAAAGGAATTGTTCGGCGCACGAAGTTTTGAAATAGATGAGGCTTTTTGCGTGGTGCAGAAAGTCTTTTTTAATTGTAAAATATGAGAAAAGTATTTCTTATAGTTGGTGGAGAATATAGGAGGAGAAAACGTGAAAGTTGTAATACTTGCAGGTGGTCTGGGAACCAGAATCAGTGAAGAAAGCCATTTGAAACCCAAACCGATGATTGAAATAGGAGGGGCGCCGATTTTGTGGCATATTATGAAATATTATTCATCTTTTGGATATGAAGAATTTATTATTTGTTGTGGTTATAAAGGATATGTAATTAAAGAATATTTTGCGGATTATTATCTGCATCGTAGTGATGTCACATTTGATTTTTCCAAGAATAATGAAATGATTATACATAACAATGTGGCAGAACCATGGAAAGTGACAGTAGTGGATACTGGACTAAATACCATGACAGGCGGACGCTTAAAGCGTGTTCGAAAGTATATTGGAGATGAAACTTTTATGATGACTTACGGAGATGGAGTTTCTGACGTGAATCTTGATAAATTAGTGGCATTTCATAAAAAAAATGGAAAATATGCTACATTAACGGCTATTCAGCCTGGTGGCCGTTTCGGCGTTCTAGACATGGATGATGAAGGTACTGTAAACCGTTTTGCGGAAAAGGCAAAAGAAGATGGCGGCTGGATTAATGGTGGGTTTATGGTATTAGAACCACAGGTTTTGGATTATATTGATGGAGATGCTACATTTTTTGAAAAAGAGCCATTGGAAAGACTGGCAAAAGAAAATCAGCTGGCGGCATATAAGCATGATGGCTTCTGGAAATGTATGGATACATTGCGGGATAAAGAAGCATTGGATTATTTATGGACTACTAATCGGGCAAAATGGAAGAAATGGGAATAAGGAGAAAGAAAAATGGTAACAAAGCAGTTAGAAAAAGATTTGGAATATACATATGAAAGATTGTCGGATGAGGAAATAAGCCGGCTGGAGAATTCCAGTATTTTAATTACAGGGTGCGCAGGCTTTCTTGGATTTTATTTTGTTCATTTTTTTTATCAGTTTCGGGAGAAACTTCATTTAAAGAAAATAATATGTTTGGATAATTTTATGCTGGGTTATCCAAAATGGATTGATGAAATGGCTGCAGATGAACATTTTGTGGTGAAGAAATTTGATATTATCAAAGATAGAATTGAGACAATTGAAGAAGCAAAAGAGGCAGATTATATTATTCATATGGCTTCAATTGCTTCACCGATGTTTTATCGGAAATATCCAATAGAAACACTGGATGCAAATATCTGGGGATTAAGGAGACTTTTGGATTATTATATGGAAAAAGAAATGAAAGGTTTTCTTTTCTACTCATCCAGTGAACTTTATGGGGATCCGGCACCGGAGGCAGTGCCTACTTCGGAAGATTATAATGGAAATGTGTGCGCAACAGGGCCAAGAGCCTGTTATGATGAATCCAAACGTTTTGGGGAGACTATGTGTATGCTGTTTGCACAGCAATATGGAATGCCAATTGGTGTAGTAAGACCATTTAATAATTATGGTCCGGGGATGAAGATAAATGATAAACGCGTGCCGGCAGATTTTGCAAAAAATATTGTAGATGGAAATGACATTACAATTCTTTCTAATGGATCTCCGAGTCGTACTTTTTGTTATATTGCAGATGCTGTTGCCGGTTATTTGAAAATTATGCTTTATGGAAAATACGATTATTTCAATATTGGAATTGAAAAGCCGGAGATTACCATCAGTAAACTTGCAGAAATATATAAAGCAGTTGGACAGGAAATCTTTGATTATAAAGGTGAAGTGAAATATGCAATATCGGAGGACAAAGAATATCTTACAAATAATCCACAGAGACGTTGTCCGAATATTGAAAAAGCAGGGAAAATACTTGGATATAAGCCGGGTATATATGTTGAAGAAGGAGTAAGAAGATTTCTCCAGTTTATTAAAGAAAGTCCGGAGGAAAATTTATTATGGTAACAGTTTTTGGATTGGGATTTGTAGGGCTTACAACAGCGCTTGGTTTTGCCCATCTTGGATATAAAGTGTATGGAATAGATGTGGATGAAGAAAGAAAATCCATATTAAAAAGTGGAAAGCTTCCGTTTCTGGAACCAGAAATGGAAGAGGTGTTGCAAAAGCATCTGAATAATAATTTTATTGTTTCGGATAATCCTAAAGAGGCGATTGCAGATAGTGAATATGTTTTTTATTGCGTTGGAACACCATATGGAAAAGATGGCAGTGCAGATTTGACATATCTGTTTTCGGCGATAGATACAACAGTAGATGCAATCTCGGATGAAAAATACAGGGTTCTTGTAACGAAATCAACCATTCCACCTTCTACAACTGCAGAAAAAATATTCCCTTACGTGAAGGGCAAGGGGGCGGTAGCAGAGCATCTTGGGGTTGCGAATAATCCGGAATTTTTGCGTGAAGGTCATTGTTGGGAAGATTTTATTGGAGCAGACAGAATAGTATTAGGATGTAATGAGGAACGTTCAAAAGAGATGCTGGTGAAGTTGTATGAACCAATGCAGATACCAATCAAATGTGTTTCTCATTCTACCGGTGAATTTATTAAGTATTTATCAAATACACTGTTGGCAACGATGATTAGCTATTCTAATGAGATGGCTGAAATTGCAGATGCCATAGGTGGAATAAATGTGGCGGATGCATTCCATATTTTACATATGGATAAACGATGGAATGATTGTAATATGACAAGTTATGTGTACCCGGGATGTGGTTATGGTGGATACTGTCTTCCAAAAGATACCTGTGCACTTTACTCACAGGCAGTAGCTAAGGGGTATGAACCAGAGATATTGAAACATGTAATAGAATTAAATAATGACAGGGCAAAATCGATTGCAAAAAAAATCACAGACAATCTTTCAGAAGGACAGACGATTGGAATTTTGGGACTGGCTTTTAAACCTCTTTCAGATGATGTGCGTGATACTGCTGCAGCGAGAATTATCCGTGAGATAGAAAAACTTGGATATCACAACATTTGTGCATATGATCCGGCAGCAATGAAAGAGTTTACACGTCGTTATCCGGATATTGCAATAACAGAAAAGTCATCTGCAAAAGAAGTTTATGAGGAGGCAGATGTAATAGCAATTGTGACAGCATGGGAGGAATTCCGGGAAGTCCTATCTTTTGGAAATAAAACAGTGATTGATTGCAGATATATGTTATAGGAGCATTGGAATATGGAAAAAGAGAAAATTTTAAATCTGGTAAGAGAGTATTATCGGGAAAACCATATGCGGAAGGAATATGAACCTGGAGACCGCATCAATTATGCCGGGCGGGTATATGATGAAGAAGAATTGGTAAATCTCGTAGATTCGTCTTTAGAATTCTGGTTGACTGCCGGCAGGTATACCAAAGAATTTGAAAGTGGATTGGGTCAGTATCTGGGAGTGCCATATGTATCCGTAGTAAATTCCGGTTCATCAGCTAATCTTCTTGCAGTGGCAGCACTGACCTCTCCATTGTTAAAGGAGAGGCGGTTGCAAAAAGGAGATGAGGTCATCACAGTTGCAGCAGCATTTCCTACAACAGTTGCTCCGATTATACAGTGTGGTGCAGTTCCGGTATTTCTTGATATAGAAATGCCGACATACAATATAGATGTTGCACATTTGGAAGAGGCATACACAAAACGTACAAAAGCGGTTTTTTTAGCCCATAGTTTAGGCAATGTATTTGATATAAAAACAGTAAAGGCTTTTTGCGAAAAATACAATTTATGGCTTATAGAAGATAACTGCGATGCACTTGGCGGTGAATATAAGTTGAACGGAGAATGGAAAAAAACAGGAACTATCGGGGATATTGGAACTTCCAGTTTTTATCCAGCTCATCAGATGACGATGGGAGAAGGAGGAGCTGTTTATACTGCAAATCCATTACTTCATAAAATTGTCCGTTCTATGCGTGACTGGGGACGTGAATGCGTATGCAGCGGAGGACAGGATAATTTATGCGGCCATCGTTTTGATGGACAGTTTGGCACGTTACCACAGGGTTATGATCATAAATATGTATATTCCCATCTGGGTTATAATTTGAAAATTACAGATATGCAGGCTGCAATAGGTGTGGCGCAGCTTCACAAGTTGCCGGGATTTGTTGAAAAACGAAGAAATAACTGGACTTATTTAAGAGAGCATTTAAGTGATATAGAAGATAAATTGCTGTTGCCAGAAAAAGAAAAAGATAGTGAACCATGTTGGTTTGGTTTTATTATGACAGTAAAGTCAGAGAGTGGAAAAAACAGAAAGCAGATAGTGGATTATTTAGAAAAGCATAATATTCAAACAAGAAATTTATTTGCAGGAAATATTATCAGGCATCCATGCTTTGCTAATCTTATTGAAGGAACAGATTATCGTGTTGTAGGTGGGCTTAACATAACAGATCAGGTAATGAATGACAGTTTCTGGGTAGGTGTGTATCCGGGAATGACAAAAGAAATGTTGGATGAAATGATCCGGGTAATCAAGGAAGCTGTTGTATAGAAGAAAAATGCAAAGAGGTAGAAAATGGGAAATATAGAAGTGCTGGATTGTACACTAAGAGATGGGGCATATATTGTAGATTCCAAATTTGGGGATGGAGCAATCAGAGGAATAATATATAAGCTTCAGAATGCAAATGTTGAGGTAATTGAATGTGGATGGTTAAAGGATTATGACCATGAAGAGGGGAGTTCATTTTATCATTTGCCTGAGGATGTTTTGCCATATATTGTAGAAAAGAAAAAAGAGTGTACTTATGTTGCAATGATAGACTGGAACCGATATGATGACAGCGTTTTGCCGGAATATGATGGAACTTCTATAGATGCCATAAGAGTTGTATTTCCGCATGGAAAAGTAAAAGAAGGGATGGAAATTGCGGATAGAATCCGTAAGAAGGGTTATCGGATATATTTTCAGGCTGCCAATACCCTGGCATATAAAGAGAAAGATTTAAAAGAACTTGCAGAGAAGATGAATAAATTTAAACCGGAAGGTCTTTCCATTGTAGATACTTTTGGAGCAATGTATGAAGAAGATTTGTTGCGGATTGCAAAGATACTGGACGCTGGTCTTGAAAAAGAAATCCGGCTGGGATTTCATTCGCATAATAACCAGCAAATGGCGTTTGCGAATAGTATGACATTTGTGAATTACTTTTCGGAAAAAGATAGAAATATAATGGTAGATGCAAGTCTGTGTGGAATGGGACGTGGTGCAGGAAATACAACAACAGAGCTGCTTACAAACTTTTTAAACCGAAAGTATCATAAAAATTATAATTTGGATGAGGTGTTAGATGCGATTGATACTTATATGGTTTCATTCCAGGAAAAATATAAGTGGGGTTATTCTACGGAATATTTTATTGCAGGGACATATTGTTGCCATGTGAATAATATTGCATACCTTTTAAATAATCATCGTACATCAGCAAAGGATATGAGAAATGTTATTGCTTCTTTATCAGCTGAAGATCGTTTAAAATATGATTATGGTTTGTTAGAAGAAAAGTATATTGAAAATCAGAGCAGACTGGTAGAAGATGACGAAAATGTAAAACAACTGACGGAAATCTTTGCAGAAAAGAAAATTCTGCTTGTTGCACCGGGGAAATCATCTGTGGATTCATATGAAAAGGTACAGACAGTTTTAAAAGAAAAGAATGTCATTACAATAGCAGTTAATGCTATTTTACCAGATTATAAATATGATTATCTTTTTTTCTCAAACAGAGTACGCTATGAATATGCAAAATCTGCATATGCAAAAGAATTTGATAATACAAAAAGAATTGTATTGTCGAATGTAAAGACAAAGGCGCAGGAAAAAGAAATGATTGTCAATTTCAATCGTGTTATTAAACGTGGATGGGAACATTTTGATAATGCGGTAATGTGTATGCTTCGCCTATTGGAAACAATAGGAGCAAAAGAAGTATATATTGCAGGATTTGACGGTTTTAAAACAGCTTACAATGAGAGTTATGCAGATGAATCATTGCCAACTCTTAGTTCGGACATAGACTATGCAAAACTTAATAAAGAAATTAAAGATATGTATCATGATTTTGTAGAAACAGACGCAGGAAAAATGAATATTATGTTTGTTACGAGAAGTTATTTTGAAAAAGTATAAGAATACAGGTGGAGAAAAGCGATGAAAGTATCGGATTATATCATAGAATATTTAGCATCCATAGGCATTCAGGATGTTTTTTATGTACCAGGTGGTGGAGCAATGCATTTGAATGATTCTTTGGGTGCAAATCCGAAAATTGAGGCAGTTTCCATGATTTTTGAACAGGGAGCTGCTGTTGCAGCAGAGGCTTATGCCAGAGGAAAAGATGGATATGCTGCATGCCTGGTAACCAGTGGACCAGGAGCTACCAATGCATTAACTGGACTTGTAGGAGCGTATCTTGATTCGGTACCGGTAATTTTTATTTCTGGTCAGGTAAAGAGGGATGATTTGGTAGAAAATCAGGGAATACGCCAGTTTGGTATTCAGGAAGTAAATATTATGTCTATGGTACAGTCCTATACAAAATATGCTGTACAGATACAGAAACCCGAAGACATTGTCTATGAAATGGAAAAAGCAGCAGCAATGGCAGTCTATGGAAGACCAGGTCCAGTGTGGATTGATGTACCACTTGATATTCAGGCTAGTATGATTGATATTAATAAATGTGCAAAATTTCAGGATAATCAAATTCCAATGCAATATGCTAAAGGAGAAAGTATCTGTGGAACTGGATTGGAAGAGGAATATATTGCAAAAGAGGAAGATATTTCAGAAGTTATCAGCTTAATAAATAAAAGCAAAAGACCAATTCTTTATATAGGTCATGGCATCCGACTGGATCATTGTATAGAAGAAGCAAGAAGGCTGTATACTGCACTGGGAATTCCTGTGGTTACATCCTGGAATGGTGTAGATTTGATTGAAAGTGACCATCCACTGTATGCAGGCCGTCCGGGTGGGGTGGGCCATAGAGCTGCAAATATGATTGTGCATAAGGCAGATCTGGTAATAAGTATTGGAACAAGATTCAATCTTTTGGCAACAGGATATAATTTCGCAAGTTTCCTGGAAAATGCAATACATGTTATGGTGGATATTGATGAGAATGAAATGAATAAGAAATCACTTCATCCAGAGAAAAAAGTTGTCGCATCTGCTAAGTCCTTTATCTGCAAAATGCTTGCACATATAGATGAAGTTACTCTTTCAGATAAAAGCAAACTGGAATGGCTGGATGAGTGTAGCAAACTGCAGATGAAGTATCCGGTACGGATAAAAGAACAGGAAGCAAGAGCTGGATTTGTAAGCAATTATAATTTGATTGAAGAAATTTCAGAACAGATGAAACCATATGATATGTATCAGTTTACTAGTTCAGGTACAACGGTGGATATCGCCATGAAGGTATTTAAAGTGAAGTGGGGACAGCGGGCGTTTCTTAATAAAGGATTGGCTGCTATGGGATATGATGTACCGGCTTCTATTGGAAGTGCGTTTGCAAATAAACGTATTTATGAAGCGTCAAAAGATAAGAAGATAAATAAATTATGCAACAGAGCTGTTTCAGATAGAGCAAAGGTGGTTTGTGTAACGGGAGATGGAAGTATTGCCATGAATATGCAGGAATTGGAAGTAATTGCAAGATATCAGCTTCCAGTTAAAATATTTGTATCTGACAATGCAGGTTATTCTATGATATATGGATCACAAAATGGCAATTTCCACCGACTTACAGGATGTAATAAAGAATCTGGCTTAACACTTCCGAACATGGAAAATATTGCAAAAGCATTTGGAATCAAAGCAATGTCCATTTTGAATGAGGAAAATCTGAAAGAAAAAATAGCCGAGGTTCTGCAAAGTGATGAACCTGTAGTCTGTCGCGTGAATACTGATATCCAGCAAAAAATATTACCACGTCAGTGCAATTATATGAGAGAAGATGGACAGATGGCGTCAAGACCATTGTATGATATGACACCATTGATTGAAGGATTGGAGATATAAGAAGATTTAACAAAAGTCTGGAAATGAAGGGTACTAAAAGAAAATGAAAATAATTGTAACGGGTGCAACGGGTTTTATAGGAAAGGCATTGTGCAAAGAACTGATAAATGCTGGGCATGAGATATTTGCAATAATCAGACCACATAGTAGCAGAAAAGAAAGCCTGAAACAGGAAGTGAATACATGGGGAAAGAATCCTCATAAAATACAATTGCTTGAAATGGAAATGGAAGAATTGGAACAGCTTTCGAAAAAAATAGGACAGGCAGACCTTTTTTATCATTTGGCATGGAATGGTTCTGCTGGAACTGATAGAGAAGATTTTGAAATGCAGTATAAAAATATTGAGTATACTGCAAAGGCGATTAAAACGGCAAAAGAATGTGGTTGTAAAAAGATCATTGGTGCGGGAAGCCAGGCAGAATATGGTGTGGTGAAGGAGACCGCAAAGGAAGAAGAAACAAATCCACATCCATTTATGATGTATGGTGCAGCGAAGCTGGCAGCGTATCAGATGGGACAAGTTTTGGCAAAACAATTAGAGATACCATTCATCTGGCCAAGAATTTATAGTGTATATGGCGTGGGAGAAAATCCTGGAACGCTTGTAAATTATGTGATAGACACATTGAAAAAAGGGGATATTCCGGAATTATCTCCATGTGAGAACATGTGGAATTATATATATATTACGGATTGCGCACGTATATTAAGACTTTTAGGAGAGAAGGATGTTTCAGAGGGAATTTACCATATTGCGTCAGATGATACGCGAATATTGAAAGAATTTGTAGAGGAAATCCGTGATATTGTAGCACCTGGAAGTGCTTTGCATTTTGGCGCGAAACAAAGTAATCCAAAGAGAACTTTCTGGTTAGAACCGGATACAGAAAAAATAAAAAAAATAGATAGAGAAAGTGAAGAGGTATCATTTTTTCAGGGGATTACAAAAAAATACAGGGAGGAAAATGGTTTGTCGGAGAGAAATGAGCTGGAAAAAGCAATTGATTATGCAATAGAAACAGATAATTGTTTGTTTTATGAGGAAGCTAAACGATGGAAAGAAGTGGAGCATGCAAAAAAAGTATGTGTTTTTGGAACAGGTTCTTTTTTTAAGGGATATCACCATTTTTTAAACAGAATCGATTTTGTATGTGATAATAATAGCCGCATATGGGGAACGGAGGTTTGTGGTTATAAATGCATATCTCCTGCTGAATTAAGTACTATGGAAGATACCATAGTTATTATTATGGTTAGCCATTATAGGGAAATAAAGAAGCAGTTAGAGAAAAGAAAAATAAAGTTTTTTTATTTTGGAGATTTGTTTTACAATGTTTATTCAGATTTTCACAAGGGATTGTGGTTTGAAAAAAACAAAGAAAAAATACTAAAAGTATATGATTTGCTGCAGGATAGCCAGTCAAAAAAAATATATAAAGAAGCAATATGCCTTCGTATTGCGCCACAATATTCAGAAACATTGTGGGGAGAGATGGAAACAGGTAATGAATATTTTAATAGTGAAATATTTCAATTTGGGAAGGATGAAGTATTGGTTGATGCTGGGGCATATAATGGAGATTCTATTATAAATTTTGTGGAATGTGTAAATTATGAATATGAGCATATTTATGCTTTTGAATTGGAAAAGAAAAATTACGATGAAATGCTTCAGAATTTAAAGAATAAAGATATAAAAAAGGTTAGTGTTTATAATGTTGGAACTTCAAACAAGTCAAAAGAAATTAGATATAATGGAGAGGGAACGGGAACGCATATAGCAGGAGATGGGAAAATAGGAAAATTGGATGCTATAGATAAGGTTATAGGTGAAAAAAAGGTTACATTTATAAAAATGGATGTTGAAGGTGCAGAACAAGAATCTCTGGAGGGAGCCAAGAAACTAATACGGTACAATAGTCCTAAATTGTGCATAAGTGCATACCATAGGCTGGAAGATTTATGGGAAATACCTTTGCAAATTATAAGTTTTGATAATAGATATAAATTATATATGAGGCATCATTCCCCGTTAGCATGGGATACAGATTGTTATGCAGCATTAAAGGATGAGGATATATTTTATGGAGAACAGTAAAAAAGCAAGAGCATTAGAGTTTACATTAGCATTGGGATGCAGTTTGCAGTGCAAATATTGTCCCCAGGAAAAATTGCAGAAAGCATATAGATTACATAAAGTTAGAAAAATGAGTATGGATACATTTAAAAGATGTTTATCGCAGATTGAACTAGGAGGAGGCGTGATTATTTCGGGAATGGTAGAACCATTTCATAATGAAAATTGTGCAGAAATGATAAAATATGCTTTTGATAATGGATACAAGGTACGCTTGTTTACTTCGTTAACGGGAGTGACAGAGAAAGATTTAGATATTTTGGAAAAAATATCATTTGATGAATTGACGATACATATTCCAGATCAGAAGTTTAATTCAAAATTTCGTTTGACAAAAGAGTATCTTAATATATTTGAACAAACGATGAAGAGGCTGGGAAATCAAATTAGTGCATATTCGGTTCATGGAGAAATTCATGAAAGTGTAAAAGATATGTTACTTAAAGATAAAGTTATTACTAGTTCAATGTTTGATAGAGCAGGAAATTTAGAATATGAAGAATTGCCAAAAACAAAACCAAAAGGAAGAATCCGATGTATGGCGGGGTCTGCAACAAATATAGGTATATGGACGCCAGAAGTATTGCCGGATGGAACAGTTGCATTATGTTGTATGGATTATGGAATGCAACATGTATTGGGAAATCTTGTGAGACAAGAATGGAAAGAGATTGCTGAGGGAGAGGAATATCAAAAAATACTAAAAGGTTTTGAGGATGATTCTATAAATAATTTGTGCAGAAGTTGTTCAGGAGCGAGAGAAGAAAAAAACTGGCCTTCAAGCATGGTAAAAAAAATTATCGAACAATACAATGAAAAAGGGGTTCTTCCCAAAAAAAATGCAGAAAAATGGAGAGAATACATAGAGGCGATAGCAAATGCAAAGCATATTGCAGTATTTGGCATGGGAAGGCTGTTTTATGATCAGTATTTTTATGGGGCATGGGATGAAGTGATGCAAGCAGAGGTCTTTTCTGATAATAATTCAAATATGTGGGGGCAAGAGATACAGGGCATTCCATGTGTTAACCCAGAAAAATTAAAAGAATATGAGGATTTGTTAGTTGTTGTATTTGTAAAAAATGACATGGAAATAGGTGAACAATTAAAAAAAATGAATATAAAAACTATAATTCCTATTATGAATATATACTCGATATTATAGTGGAAAGCACAACAAGGAGAAAAGTAAAATGTTTAATTTAGGAGAGTGTCATAGTTTCAATTGCAACATTTGATACATGCCCAATTAAGTAAAATAATTGCTGATTAAGGAGGCTAAAAGTGAAAAGATACCCATTAGTAAGCATTTGTGTACCAAATTATAATTATGGAGAATATTTGGAATATTGTTTGGATAGTATATTAAATCAGACTTATCCTAATATTGAAGTTCTTTTTCGGGACAATCAATCGACAGATAATTCGTATGAGATTGCATTGAGTTATAGGGATAAATTCCGCGACAAAGGTTTTTATTATAATGTGTCCCAAAATAAAAGGAATATAGGAAGTGATGGTAATTCAAATTATCTATCGAGAGATATAGAGGGAGAATATATATTTTTTCTCGCTAGTGATGATGCAATTGAACCGACTTTTATTGAAAAGTGTATTCGTGTGTTTGATGAAAATCCAAGTGTTGCAATGGTAATGGTTCATAGGAGCGAGATTGATGAATTTGGAAATATTCATCAATTACCCCCATTTTATAATCAGAATTGTGTTGTTGATGGGGAAAGTCAGGCTGCAGTGTTTATGATGGCAGGAATAGCAATACCAGGTCAGAGAATGCAGCGAGCAAGCATGCTTACCCCGATTAAAAAATATAAAAGAATATTTAATGTGGCAGGAGATTGGTATAATAATTTTTTGGCAGCAATGTGTGGTGATGTGGCATATATTAAAGAACCACTTTGCCAGTATAGAGTACATACAGGAAATGAAACAAATGAATCAGAAAAGAATTTATTGGGAATTTTCGAACATTATCAATTGATACATGCATTTTGTGATATTTCTAAACAGTTTGGAATGAGTAAACCTGCGGAACGTTATCATGAAGCGGTAGAAAAGCTTGGTAGTATGTGCTTGCGATATGCATTAAAAATGTATAAATGTGGGGAAAAAGAGGCAGCTGTTCGATATCTATTTTTAGCACCAGCATTAAAAAGAGATATTGTTGAAGATGAAAGATACGCTATATTAATGAATATGGAAAGATACATTGGATTAGATTTGAAAAGAGAAATTGAAGAATTTGAAAAGAAATTCAATTTGAATCGAACTATTTCATATAATCCACCCGAGAATTACCGGTTATTAGATATTTAGAGAGAAAAAGAATGGAAGAAAATACATATCTGAGAAAAATTGATTGTTTGAATAGTTGTTTGACAGGCGAAAATGCAAAAGAAATATTGAAAGAGGTGGACGCACTGGAAAAATGGAAACCTGTACGGGTACCATTATATGCATTGAAGGCAAGGGCACTTTATTATAGTGGAATGGAGTGGGATAGAATAACGACTATTTTGTCAGAAAAATGCAATGCGTCTTATGATTATCCAGGGGTACAGGAAATCATTAAAGTTTATAAAGAATTAGCAATGTGCTGTAAAGATCAGCTAGACATTAGACGAAATGATAGAATTTCTAATAATTCCATGCAAAAAGAAGCAGATATAAACACAGAGTCAATTGAATTGTTGTATAAAAACATTGTAAACGGAAATTTTTCTGAAAATAGTTTAATAAAGCTTCGGGATGAGAACTATGTATGCCAGGAATGGGTAATGTATCATACGTTGAGCTTGGTTTTGAATCAGATGTATCAAATAAAAGATATTACAAGAGAATGGACTAACCAGATATATAATATAGAATATTTGAAAGAATATCTTCTGAATAAAAAGCAAAAAAAGGTCTGTTTTATTGGAATGGTGGGACAGAATAATATTAAATTTAATGCATTAAAGAAATGCTTACAGATGTTGGGAAAAGATGTTATTGAAGTTGATACAGTAGATGAAGCTATAGAAGAAATTACTGGTTTTGCTTTGGCGTTTAGTACTGTAAAGAAATTCAAAGATTTAGAATTTCATAAACAAATGGGGTATTTGTATATAGGATATGAAAAGTACGATGATGAAATAGGCTTTGGATGGATAGGAAATTATCTGGATTATTTATCTGATTTATATGGAGAAGATTGTAATGCCTTGGTGAATGAAGAACCTGTAAAAAAATTTTCTATTATTATTCCGGCACGGAATTCAGCAGATACTTTAAGATATACTTTGAGGACGTGCATTGAGCAACGGGATGAAAGTGATTATGAAATTATCATAAGTGACAATTCGACGGGACATAATGCAGATGTATATGAATTATGCAAGGAGTGGAATGATTCTAAAATAAGATATATGAAGACCCCACGGGATTTGCCATTATCAAAAAGTTTTGAATATGCATATATACATGCAAAGGGAGAATATATTTTTGCTTTGGGTTCTGATGATGGCTTATTACCATGGGGATTAAGCGCGCTAGAGGAAGTAATAGAGGCCTTTCCAAATGAGGAAATTATTCAATGGGAAAGAGGGTTTTATGCATGGCCAGGATTTAATGGAGGGCAACAGAACCAGTTCATGATTCCACGAAAATACGAGAAAGATATATTGGAAGTGGAGTATAGAGATAATATTGATTATTTGGCAATGATTCTGAACAATTCTCGCGAAATGTATTCATTACCTATGCTTTATATCAATTCTTGCTTTAAACACAGCTATATGGAGACCTTAATGGCTAAAACAGGACGATTATGGGATGGAATTTGCCAGGATATTTATATGGGCGTATTAACAGCGTGTATTCATGATAAAATTTTGAATTTGAAATATCCATTGACAATTGCTGGAATGAGCAGTGGGTCTGTAGGAGCAAAGTCAAATATTGGTGAACAAACGAACAAAGAATTTGAAGCAATGATGAAAGAGAGAAAACATGATAATAATGCGGGCTGCTATTGTCAGACAGAATATGAAAAATTGATAGCGTTTACTGGTACGGACACAAGTTCCTTATATACAACTTTGTTAAGGATGGTAAGTATGAATATCATTCCAAAAAGTTATTTGACGGAAGTTTTTGATTGGAAAAAGATGTTTCAAAATCTTTCATCAGAATTGGATATTAGAGATGTAACATTTGATCGAAAAATTCATGAAATGTACTATGCAGCCTCTTTGCATGGAAAAGAATTCTTAGACTGGTTTGAAAAAAATGTTTTTAAACCAATGCTAAAACCTGTATTAGTAGATGAAGAAAGACTTAAGAAAATTGAAGAGAAAAAAATATATACAAACTCTCGGAATGCCGAAGGAGGGGTTGTTTTAGATGCAGCTGAATATGGAGTGAAAAATGTATATGATGCTATAAAACTGTTTGAAAAACTGACTGGATTATAGGAACATATATGGATAGAAAGATAAAAAATATGAATTATAGAAAAATACAATTCAAAGCTAGCAAAGTATTTTAAATTAGGAGAAGAAAGTGCATTGCAACAAGTGGATTGGAGCGGGTAAAGAAAGATTTTCGGTTTGAAGACCGTATGCGGAAGATTTTAGAAGATGTATTATAAAATACTTTATAAAAACAGCTCCTGTGTTATGGTGTGCTACCTGTCAAGAGAACAATAAAAAATAATAAATTTTGGTATCGTCAGCCGATTTACGGCTGGCGATATTTTTGGGCTACTTTTATATATTGATTATGATATTCCGAGTATCATTACATTTAACTTTCTTTGCAATCGTTGGTTATTGTAGTAATTGATGTAATCAGTTATAGCTGCAATTCTCTGACTTTTTTACAGATCATTCTCCATTTGTAAATCAAGATTTTTTCTTTCCAGTTCAGCGATTTTATCACGCAATTCTTCTTCCGGTGTACGGCTTGGCAATGATCCGACACGTCTACCACGGCGGTCTTCAAGACCTTTACTTCCCATTTCTTCATATCGTTTTACCCAGTGTACGGACTTGTTGATAAGAACATTGATATTTCAATGCCATTGCCTCATAATTCTTGTCGTTCGCAAGGCATTTTGTAACGATTTTTAATCTTTCATCAAAAGTCGTTGATTTTGCCTTTTTTCATGCAAGCACCTCCAGTGTATGTCTTTAATATTCCACCAGAATTATACACCTGAATCCACTTTAAAAGTTGTGTGTGTGACCGGATTCCGTATTTCAAGCAAATATCATCAAGAGAACCCGCTCTATTAAGATAATCATTTACCGCAGACATTTTTAGTGTTTTTGAGTAACTCTTGTTTTTAGGTTGATTAAGTAAACCGGCTGGTCCATTGCATCGGTATATAGAAATCCATTTCCTAATACTCTGGCAAGCAACCCCAAGTTTTTTACTTGCCTGATTCAATACAATTTCTCCGGCAAGATATTGCTCAACTATTTTTACCTTTACTATTGGTTCTATTTTGCTTTTTCTGGACATGAAAATACCCCCATATAGGACTTTTATATTTCATTGTCCTATATGAGGGTAGCATATCATTACGCAGGAGCTGTTTATTATCACTTCTGATTATTTAATTGATTTACTTCATCTATCGAAAGATGACAAAGTTCTGCGATTTCCTTTGCATCAAACTTTCCTGTTTTCAAAAGACGAAGGGCGGTATCGGTTGAAGCCTGTTTCTGCCCAAGGTTAATCCCCTGTTCAACACCTTGCTTTAATCCTTGCTCAATCCCCCTGTTCAACACCCTGTTTAAATCCCTGTTCAACACCGGTGTCAAATTCAGCTTTTCTCAGTTTTTTCTCTTCTTCAACTTTATCATATTCAAAAATACTCATAGCAATTACCTCCGCCTGATTCTTCCTAAGAAAATCTGCCAGAATATTTTCCTGAATGCATTCGGTGACAGCCTTTTGTACGGCATCATCCAAAGGCATCTGTTCTGCAAAGGAACGAACCTTTGCAACATAGAAAGTGCCATATAGATTGTATAATATATGCTTTTTCACATTTTAACATAGCAAAAAGATTTGGACAAGAAGAAAAAATGTTATATACTAATTGTAAATAAAAAGGCAATGAAAATAAAAGGAGCCACCCATGAATATTTTGGTTTACCGCTGGAATTCCTACAACTACATAGACATTATTGCAACATTCCAATCCATGGGACATCAGGTGGATGTAATTGAGCAGGAACTGGAAAGCTATGATGAGGATGAATCGTTTGCAGCACGTTTGCATGGCATCTTGCAGCAGAAAAACTATGACTTTGTCTTTACGGTGAATTATTTTGCAGTGATTTCCGGAGTATGCCAGCAGATGGGGATAAAGTATGTATCCTGGAGTTGTGACAGCCCGCTGCTTAGCATGTATCACAAGAATGTATTCTTGGACTGCAATTATTTCTTTCTCTTTGATAAGACCAATTATCTGGAATTCAAGGGAATGGGCGTAAAACATATCTGGCATCTGCCGCTGGCAGTGGATACGAACCGGCTGGATGAGCTATTTGCACAGGATACTATGGATAAAATGCAGTTAGCAGAAACAGATAGTGGGAATGCCTCAAAACATTCGGTGCGGGATTTTGCAGGCGGGATTTCTTTTGTAGGAAATTTATATGAGAAGAACAGCTATGATGAACTGGAAACAAGGTTCCCGGAATATTTGCGGGGTTATTTTGATGCTGTCATGGAGGCACAGCTTAATATCAGCGGCGGCAATATAATCGAACCGATGTTGACTGCGGATATCTTAGAGCGTGTATCGGAATATTTTGAACTGAAGAAATCGAAGGATTCTTTTTCTGATCTGGGGCTGGTATTTGCAACAACGGTGCTTGGATTTAAAACTGCTTCTTTGCAGAGGCAGCGTGCATTGCTGGCACTGGCGGCTAAATTCCCGGTAAACCTTTATACAAATACAGGCGGAGATACTTTGCTTCGGGTAAAGAATTGCGGCTCAGTAGATTATTGGTCGGAGATGCCGAAGGTATTCCGCTATTCGAAAATCAATCTTAATTTTACGATTCCGAATATCAAGAGCGGGCTGCCTTTACGGATTTTTGATGTACTTGGTGCAGGTGGATTCCTGCTGACCAATTATCAGGCAGAATTACCGGATTATTTTGAAATTGGAAGAGATTTGGCTTGCTTTGAATCCGAAGCAGAACTGGTAGAAAAATGCAGCTACTATCTTACCCATGAGGAAGAACGGCAGCAGATAGCAAAGAACGGTTATGAGAAGGTGAAGAACTGCTGCAGCTATCGGAAACGTCTGAAGTTTATATTGGAAAAGATTGGGGAGGAGTAGAAGATAGTGGATTTATAAAAAAATTAGAGACGCTTTACAGTGTTTTTAGAAACTTGTATTGTATATGCTTCGACGGTTATGTTACAATAGCTACGAAGCATATTTTTTCATAATTTTGGCAATATGCAAAAAGAAATCCGTATAATGCCTCATTTCATAGAATCAATGAACACATCTTATATTTCTTGAAAAATTCATGCTTTAAACTCACAAAAAAAGCAGGATTTTTTTAGAAAACTCCTGTGAAAAATTGCATAGGAGGAAGAATGAAATGCCCGCATTATCAATGTTTTATGGAATTATTGTACGCATGCAGAGTGAAAAAGGTGGAAAACATAGTAAACCACATATTCATGCGTTGTATGGAGAAGAGGAAATTATAGTTTCGCTGAATGGAGAAGTATTGGAAGGCAAGTTCCCTAATCGGCAGTTAAAAATGCTATTGGCATGGATGACAATCCATGAAGATGAATTATATGCCAATTGGAAAATGCTAAGTGAGGGAGAAGGCTATTTCCGGATAGCTCCATTAAAATAATGGAACAGAACAAGGAGGATATGAAGATGCTTAGACCAACGGCTACAAGCGTTCGGGCGGAAGAAGGTTATATTCTTGATGTTGAATTTGATAATGGAGAAAGAAAACGGTTTGATGTTAAACCATATATAAAAGGTTCGTGGTATGGGAAATTGGAGAACCCGGATTACTTTAGAAGGGTAAGAACAGATGGATATACTGTTGTATGGCCGGAAGGTCAGGATATCTGTCCAGATGAATTGTATACACAAAGCACCAGCTTCGCAAAATAAAGAACATAACCTGCCACCGGCAGCAAAAAAATAAGACCTGATTTTTCCCACATGTAAAAGTCAGGTCTTATAAATATTTATCCAGCATCAAACCAGAGTACATAGACGTAATATAAGGTGTGGCAAAATTCTTGCCCGGGTTCTTGTAAGCAACAACTACTTTGTCTACGTACTGCATCGGATTTAAGGAAGCCTGGTTGGCTTTTGCGCTTAAGGCATTCTTAAAGCGGTTTAATACATGGAAACTCTCGGCGGCATCATCCGATTCGACAGCGTCCGCCAGTAAATCCCGTTCAACGGAAATAGTAGAATCAGAATTTATAATAAGTCCGATGGCTTCAAAATCATTTTTAAAATGCTGTGCAACACCGCTCATGTCAGAAAGCAGCTTCTGGCTGGCTGGCTGCGACTCGCGGTATTCATTAGCAGTATCCACCATGGAATTATAGGAATCCACCAGTTCCTGAATATTATCCGCAACGGCATCCACATTTGCTTTGAAACCAAGGGTAGCAGGTCTGCCTTCCGGGCTGACCGCTTTCAGGTGTACTTCAAAAGTATTGTTGATGGTAAACGTATTGGAATAGGAACTGTGTTCCGTACCGTTTAACAGAAAAACGGAATTGGAAGCTGCATCCGTAACCTTGTTAATACCAAGCTTATCCATTGCCTGTATGGATTCGTTGGAAGTTCCCGGCAGAATCTGGAACAGAAAATCTTCGTCATCCTTAAGACCGGTCTGTCTGGAAGTTAAGACCAGGGCACTGTGGCCGGAGTCATCTTCTTTAACATCTGCATGAATGCCAATGCTGGCAGTATTGAAAAGCTTTGCCAGCTTATCCTGGACACTCCGGTTGGTATCATCCGGATTTACATTGAACTGGAACTCATAGGAAGCACTGCTGGTATTCAGATCAAAGGAATAACTGCCTGGTTTAAAAGCAAGCTGGTCATCCTTTAAGTAATTACCGTAGTTTAACTGCGGAGAAGCAAGCTTCTTGATTTCCATCTGAAAGCTGTTGGTATTCTCGCCGGAATCTCCGTTTCCAATATAATCTGCATCAACAATATCATCCTGATCAGAAACGGCAATTTTTTTCTGAAAAGCCTCTGCAAGACTGTCACCGGTGGATAAAGAAGCAATGACATTTTTTAAATCACGGGCATGCTCTTTGATATCGATAGCAAACTTCTGTGCATCAGCAGAATCTTTTATTTTGTAAAGAGGGGATTCTTTATTGATTTTTACAATATTATTGTAAACAGAGCGCAACTCACTCTTCTTGTGGGAATCATACCGGGAAACGGTAGACTTGCCATAAGTTGTAAGATAATAGTTATACATATTATCAAGAATAGCAGATGCCATAAATAACCCCCTCCTTTCTTCCATGAAATGTGCATCTTCTTAATGCCGGGGTATAGTAAAATCCATTTATACATATCTAATATAGCATAAAAATAAGAAAAAGTCATCTACAAGATATACAAAAAATGTTGCAAAAACGCTAGATTTTGTGGTAATATATGTACTGGATTACAAGTTTACAGAGAATGTGAAAAAAGAGTTGACGCTCCATGTGGTTTGTGCTATCATAGACTAGCTTGGAAGTAAGTCTTTTTTTTATGCCTAAAAATAGGCATAGAAAACACAAAGAAAGTAATGGAGGTGGAAGTTGTGCGCACAAAGATTACATTAGCATGCACAGAATGCAAGCAGCGTAATTACAACATGACAAAAGACAAGAAAGCTCATCCAGACAGAATGGAGACAAAGAAGTATTGTAGATTCTGCAAGACTCATACATTACACAAAGAAACAAAATAATTTGTGAATGCGTGACAATGAGCAAAAAGAAAAGGAAGTGACAAAATGGGAGAAACCGAAAACAAGAACACAGCAGTAAAAGAGAGCTGGTTCGCCGGTCTTAAGGCTGAATTCAAAAAAATCATTTGGCCTACAAAAGAATCACTTGCCCGTCAGACAACAGCAGTTGTTATTGTGTCAGTTGTACTTGGTCTGATAATTACACTTCTGGATACAATCATCCAGTACGGTGTGAATTTTCTAGTGAATTTATAATGGAGGCATAGGTGATTATGGCAGAGGCACACTGGTATGTAGTTCATACCTATTCAGGTTATGAGAATAAGGTCAAAGCGAACATCGATAAGGCAATCGAGAACCGGCATTTAGAAGAGCAGATACTCGAAGTCAGAGTACCGATGCAGGATGTTGTCGAGCTTAAGAACGGTGCGAAAAAGCAGGTTCAGAAGAAAATGTTCCCGGGATATGTGCTTATCAATATGGTCATGAATGATGATACCTGGTATGTGGTAAGAAATACCAGAGGCGTAACCGGATTTGTTGGACCGGGATCTAAGCCGGTACCACTCACTGACGCTGAAATGAGACCACTGGGAATCAAGTCAGACAACATTGTCGTAGATTTCGATGAAGGCGATACCGTCGTTGTAATCGGTGGTGTGTGGAAGGACACCATCGGTGTTATCCAGCGTATGGATCACGGAAAACAGATTTGTACGATTAATGTGGATTTATTTGGCCGGGAGACTCCGGTCGAGATTAGTTTTTCAGATGTAAAGAAGATGAATTAAAGGAGGCAACCTCAAATGGCAAAGAAAGTAGAAGGATATATCAAATTGCAGATTCCTGCCGGCAAAGCAACTCCGGCACCACCTGTTGGACCTGCTTTAGGTCAGCATGGTGTGAATATTGTGGAATTCACAAAACAGTTTAATGCAAAAACAGCAGATATGGGAGATACAATCGTTCCTGTAGTTATCACTGTTTACGCAGACAGAAGCTTCAGCTTCATTACAAAAACTCCTCCAGCAGCAGTACTGCTGAAAAAGGCCTGCAACTTAAAGAGTGCATCTGCAACTCCGAACAAGACAAAAGTTGCAAAGATTTCTAAAGCTAAGCTTCAGGAAATCGCTGAGCTGAAAATGCCAGATTTAAATGCTGCATCTGTTGAAGCTGCAATGAGCATGATCGCAGGAACAGCAAGAAGTATGGGAATCGAAGTAGAGGACTAAATGGAAACGTGGGAGGGTACCACTCCCGATAATACCACAGGAGGTTATTTAGAATGAAAAGAGGAAAGAAATATTTAGAAGCTGCAAAATCAATTGATAGAGCAACTTTATATGATCCGGCAGAAGCAATCGGACTTGCAAAGAAAGCAGCCGTTGCAAAATTTGATGAGACTATCGAAGTTCACATTCGTACCGGATGTGACGGACGTCACGCAGATCAGCAGATCCGTGGTGCAGTTGTATTACCACACGGAACTGGTAAAGCTGTAAAAGTATTAGTATTCGCAAAGGGAACCAAATTAGACGAGGCTCAGGCAGCAGGTGCTGATTTCGTTGGTGGAGAGGAATTGATTCCGAAGATCCAGAACGAAGGATGGCTTGACTTCGACGTTGTTGTTGCAACTCCTGATATGATGGGTGTTGTTGGACGTCTTGGTCGTGTACTTGGACCGAAGGGCTTAATGCCAAACCCAAAAGCTGGAACTGTTACTATGGACGTTACCAAGGCAGTAAACGATATCAAAGCCGGAAAAATCGAGTATAGATTAGACAAAGCAAATATTATCCATGTGCCAATTGGAAAAGCATCCTTTAGTGAAGAACAATTAGCGGACAACTTCCAGACTCTTATTGATGCCGTAAACAAAGCAAAACCGGCTACATTAAAAGGTCAGTACATGAAGAGCGTTTCTGTAGCTCCTACCATGGGACCGGGTGTAAAAATCAACCCACTGAAGCTTGTTTAGTTTTTGTTATTGACATCCAAGATATTAATTGCTATAATAGCAAAGCATATTGCCGAAGACAGTAGGTGCCGTAAGGCGTAACCGTAGAAAACCTACCGAGGAAATGCAGATACTTATGTATTTGTAAATGAGATTTCAAATCCTCTCTGTCTTCCACAGAGAGGATTTTTTAAGGTAATGTACCTGTCTTTCGCAAGATGAAAAATAAAGAAGGAGGTGCACGATTCGTGGCAAAAGTAGAACTTAAACAGCCTATCGTACAGGAAATTTCTGAGCAGATTAAAGATGCACAGTCAGTAGTAGTCGTTGACTACCGTGGACTTACCGTTGCAGAAGATACTCAGCTGCGTAAGCAGTTAAGAGAAGCTGGTGTTGCTTATAAAGTATATAAGAATACATTAGTTAATTTTGCAATCAAAGGAACTGATTTCGAAAGCCTTTCCGACGTATTGGAAGGACCAAACGCATTCGCAATTTCAACAACAGATGCAACAGCACCTGCAAGAGTAATTGCTAAATTTGCAAAGACAGCTCCTGCACTTGAGATTAAAGCCGGCGTAGTAGAAGGAACCTTCTATGATGCAGATGGAATGAAAGCAATCGCTACAATCCCATCCAGAGAAGAATTACTTTCCAAATTCCTTGGAAGTATTCAGTCTCCTATTACAAACTTCGCTCGTGTTATTAATCAGATCGCTGAAAAAGGCGGCGCAGCAGACGTAGAAGTTAAGGCAGAAGAGGCAGCACCTGCAGAAGAAGCTCCAGTAGAAGCTCCTGCAGAGGAAGCTCCAGCAGCAGAATAATCTGCAAACCAATCAATTTATTGAAAACAAAACCAAAAACGGAGGTAAATTAAAATGGCTAAATTAACAACAGCTGAGATGATTGACGCTATCAAAGAGTTAAGCGTATTAGAGTTAAATGAATTAGTAAAAGCTTGTGAAGAAGAGTTCGGTGTATCCGCAGCAGCAGGCGTTGTAGTTGCAGCAGCAGGTGGAGACGCAGCAGCAGCAGAAGAGAAGACTGAGTTTGACGTAGAGTTAACAGAAGTTGGACCAAACAAAGTTAAGGTTATCAAAGTAGTTCGTGAAGCTACTGGCTTAGGCTTAAAAGAAGCTAAAGACTTAGTAGATGGCGCTCCTAAGATCGTTAAAGAGCTGGCTGACAAAGCTACAGCTGATGACATCAAAGCTAAATTAGAAGCTGAAGGTGCTAAAGTAACATTAAAATAATTTTTGATTCACAACTGAATTAGAAATGATAGGAATCGGATTCATAGAAATATGGATCCGATTTTCTTGTAGTTTATAGGACTTTAGACCTATTGACGAAAAAAGGAAATATGTAATAATAGTAGCGTAACTTGAAAACAATATAAGAACAGGAGATTAGTTATGAACACAGGACTTAAGGTATGGCTCTGGATTGTATTTGTAATCAATATCATTTCCGGAGTAATGATGATTCCGTTAATGCTCATTCAGCCACTGCTGATTGTCAGCCTCATTGCAGAAGTGCTTATTATCGTAGGTGCCGGCCTGATTTTGTTTGCACAGAAGAAGGTTGGATTCTATCTGATGATTGCATGTGCAGCAATCGGTCTGGTAATCAACATCTTTGGCGGGGTTGGAGTGGTAAAAAGTATCATCAGCGCAGTATTGTGCCCATTAATTACATATTTGTTTATGCAGAAAGACTGGGACAGCTTCCGGTAAAAATGAACTCCACCTGAAGAAGCTGGCACTGGCAGCTTTTATGGATGATGGACAATGAAGAGACCTTCTGGCAGAAATGCTGGAAGGTTCTTTGTTTTATAGAAAATATTTTTATAAAAGTGATAGATTTAAGACACCAGATTCGTAATAATAAGTGTAGCTGCAAAAATGCAAACCATGGTGCATGAAGCAAAAGGCAGGATAACAATGAAGATAACAGAGAAGAATTATATTCAGCAATTACAATTGCATAATGAAGAAGCATTGATTTATGTCATAGATATGTATGGTGGATTGCTTAAGGCAGTCATCCGGAAACACTTATTTACCATGCCACAGAAACAGGAAGAATGCATGAACGATGTGCTGCTTTCCATCTGGGAACACGCAGCATCCTTTGATGATAAGAAGAACAGCTTCAAGAACTGGGCGGCAGCCATTGCCCGGTATGAAGCCATCGACTATCTTAGAAAATATAAGCGGGACTTGGAACAGCTTTGTATGGATGATGTGACAGCGGCGGAAAATGACAGGATGTTAGAACAACTGATAGAAGGGGAATTAAGCCATGAAGTAGAACAATTGCTTTTGTGTCTGAAACCTCTTGACCGGAAAATATTTATGAAATTATTTGTAGAGGAAGAATCTGTAGAGCAGATAAGCGAAGATACCGGACTTCCGAGAGATGTCATTTACAACCGGGTATCCAGAGGAAAGCAGAAAATGAGAAACATGTATTTGAAACAGAAGGAGGCATGAAGAGATGAAAGACGATAAAATCTATGAAATGTTAAATGATGCGGAAATTGATTTGAATGAATATGAAGTAGAAGAGTTATCCTCCGAAGAAAAGGAACGGTATAAAACGAGAATCCGGATGGAGGTAAAACGTATGAACATGGAAACAAGGAATAAGAAAAATAAAAATATAAGAAAAATTGCGGCAGGAATGGCAGCAGCCTGTGCGGTTGCAGTGGGAGTGGCGGGATTTTCTAATTCTGCACTGGCAGACAGCATCTACAGCAACACAATCGGAAAACTAATTGGCGCAACACAGGGAGATAAAGATGAAAAGGAACTTTCGGATATCTATTCTACCATTGGAAAAGAGTCCACGGAATTGGTTTCGGATGATCAGTGTGTGCTGGAAACAGACCAGAGTGGAGTAAAGATAAGCGTTTCGGATGTGTATTGCGATGGTTACCTGCTTTACTACACAACCACCCTTAGCACAGACAATGCAGAACTGAATGAATCAGACTGGATTATGGGGCCACAGAGTGATAAGGTGATGGAAAATGTTTCTATCAATGAAACCCTGATTCAGTCGGCAATCGGGCAGCCTTTTGAAAAGACAGAGGACGGAAGCTATGTGAAGATGGAACAAATTGATTTATCAACATTGACTGATGAAAATGATAATCCGATTGATATTTCGGACTTGAAAGATTTTACCGTAACCTGGAGCATAGACACCTTGGAAGGCTATCTTTCCGATGCATGGGATGAAAATGGAGAATATCAGACCACCACAAAAGTAAGCGGAGACTGGCAGCTCTCCTTCCCGGTGCATGTGGATACTTCCAAGAATGAGACTATCGCAGTAAATAAAGAAGATAATGGTGTTGCAGTAAGTCAGGTGATCAAAACCGGTGCCGTCTTGATCGTTGACATGCAGCTCCCGGATATTACCGGCGCACCGTACAATGACCCACATAATGACCCGGATATATTTATTACCGACGAAGCAGGCAATGCAATGTGGTGGTTAGGCGGCCGGTTTACCCCAAATGAGGATGGAAGCCAGAGTGAACGGATTATGCTGCTTTATAATGGAGAGAGTACAATCCATATATCCGTAACCAACAAAAATGGTGCAGGTGAAAGTATTGCAGAACTGGATGTGGACTTAAAATAAAACCGGAATCAATAAAATAGATAATGAAATATGTAATAGAATAGAAAAATAAAGAAAAAGGGTAAAGAAAAAAGCAGCTATGGGATGCAAAGAAAAAAGCATTTCATGGCTGCTTTTTCTGATGTTAGGCAGCTATAAAAAACGCAGATGGCAGGCTGCATCACTGCGAAGATGAAAATTATTCCCCAATATTGAAAAATATATGCATATTGTGCGAAAATAATGCTTGACTTTAGAAAACTACTTGTGGTATCATATACGTTGCACTATTGTGGTGAGGTGGCTTTACTATATCCTTTTTTAGGAAATGAAGCCCAAAGAATATAATTTGCTGAAATTTAGTGGATTGAGAATAAAAAACGAGAGGTGAAACGTCAATGGAGAAAAACAGAATACGTCCGGTGAAGGCTGGAAAAGGCATACGTATGAGTTACTCAAGACAAAAAGAGGTATTGGAAATGCCAAACCTGATTGAGGTCCAGAAGGATTCCTATCAGTGGTTCTTAGACGAGGGCCTGAAAGAAGTGTTTGCAGATATCTCTCCGATTGAGGATTATAGCGGACATCTTAGCTTGGAATTTGTGGATTTCACATTATGTGAGGATGATGTGAAGTATACAATTCCGGAGTGTAAACAGAGAGACGCAACTTATGCAGCTCCTTTGAAGGTAAAAGTCAGACTGTATAACAAAGAAACAGATGAAATTAATGAACATGAGATTTTTATGGGCGATTTACCTCTCATGACAGAGACCGGAACCTTCGTTATCAATGGAGCAGAGCGTGTTATCGTAAGCCAGTTGGTTCGTTCCCCTGGTATTTACTATGGCATTGCGCATGATAAAGTAGGTAAGGAACTCTATTCCTGTACCGTAATCCCGAATCGTGGAGCATGGTTAGAGTATGAAACAGACTCTAATGATATTTTCTATGTACGTGTTGACCGTACCAGAAAAGTGCCAATCACAGTATTACTGCGTGCATTAGGACTGGGAACCAACCAGGAAATTATAGATTTATTTGGCGAAGAGCCAAAGATTTTAGCATCTTTTGGAAAAGACGTTGCTACAAGCTACGAGGAAGGTCTTCTGGAATTATATAAGAAGATTCGTCCGGGCGAGCCTCTTTCTGTTGACAGTGCAGAGAGCCTGATTACCGCAATGTTCTTCGACCCAAGACGTTATGACCTGGCAAAGGTAGGTCGTTATAAATTTAACAAGAAGCTGGCATTTAAGAACCGTTTACGCGGAAAAGTGCTGGCTGAAGATGTTGTTCTTGAGACTACCGGAGAGGTAATCGAAAAAGGAACAGAGCTGACCAGAGAGCTTGCAGAAGAGATTCAGAACGCAGCTGTTCCGGCGGTATATATTGCTACAGAAGAAAGAAATGAAAAAGTTCTTTCTAATATGATGGTAGACCTCACTACCTATGTTGATGTAGTACCGAAGGAAGTTGGTATTACTGAGCTGGTATATTATCCGGCATTAAAGAAAATCCTGGATGAAAATGAATCCTTAGAAGATATCAAGGAAGCAATTCGTAAAAATGTATCTGAACTGGTTCCAAAGCATATCACCAAGGAAGATATTTTCGCATCCATTAACTACAATATGCACTTGGAGTGGGGCATTGGAAATGACGATGATATCGACCACTTAGGCAACCGTCGTATCCGTGCCGTAGGTGAGTTATTACAGAACCAGTACAGAATCGGACTTTCCAGAATGGAACGTGTGGTTCGTGAACGTATGACTACACAGGATCAGGAAGGAATTTCTCCACAGAGCCTGATTAATATCAAACCGGTAACTGCAGCAGTGAAAGAGTTCTTCGGATCTTCCCAGCTGTCACAGTTCATGGATCAGAACAACCCGCTGGGTGAGTTGACACATAAGAGACGTTTATCTGCATTAGGACCAGGCGGTTTGTCCAGAGACCGTGCCGGATTCGAGGTTCGAGACGTACACTACTCCCATTATGGAAGAATGTGCCCTATTGAGACTCCTGAAGGACCGAACATCGGACTTATCAACTCACTGGCATGTTATGCAAGAATTAATGAATATGGTTTCATTGAGGCTCCATATCGTAAGATTGATAAAACAGATCCTAAGAATCCGCGTGTTACAGAAGATGTTGTATACATGACCGCAGACGAAGAGGATAATTACCATGTAGCACAGGCGAATGAAAAACTGGATGAAGAAGGACATTTCGTAAGAAATTCCGTTTCCGGCCGTTACTTAGACGAGACACAGGAATATGACAAGCAGATGTTTGATTATATGGACGTATCTCCTAAGATGGTATTTTCAGTTGCTACTGCATTGATTCCGTTCTTGCAGAATGACGATGCGAACCGTGCACTGATGGGATCCAACATGCAGCGTCAGGCAGTACCTCTTCTTACCACAGAAGCTCCTGTAGTAGGAACCGGTATGGAAACCAAAACTGCAGTAGACTCCGGTGTATGTGTAGTTGCAAAGAAATCCGGTACTATTGAAAAATCTGAGTCAAATCAGATTACCGTGAAGAATGATGATGGAACAAGAGATGTATACAAACTGACCAAGTTCTCACGAAGCAACCAGTCCAACTGCTACAACCAGAGACCAATTGTGTTCAAAGGTGATCATGTAGAAGCTGGAGAAGTAATTGCTGATGGACCATCTACCTCTAATGGTGAGCTTGCCCTTGGAAAGAACCCGTTAATCGGATTCATGACATGGGAAGGTTACAACTACGAGGACGCTGTTCTTCTGAGCGAAAGATTAGTACAGGATGATGTTTATACATCTGTTCATATTGAAGAGTATGAAGCAGAAGCCCGTGATACTAAATTAGGACCGGAAGAAATTACAAGAGACGTTCCTGGTGTCGGCGATGATGCGTTGAAAGACCTTGATGAAAGAGGAATCATCCGTATCGGTGCAGAAGTCCGTGCCGGTGATATTCTGGTAGGTAAGGTTACTCCAAAGGGAGAGACAGAGCTTACTGCAGAAGAAAGACTGTTACGTGCCATCTTCGGTGAGAAAGCAAGAGAAGTAAGGGACACTTCCCTGAAAGTACCACATGGTGAATATGGTATCATTGTAGAGGCGAAAGTATTTACAAGAGAAAATGGTGACGAATTATCCCCTGGTGTAAATCAGGCAGTTCGTATTTACATTGCACAGAAGAGAAAAATCTCCGTTGGAGATAAGATGGCTGGACGTCATGGTAACAAGGGTGTCGTTTCACGTGTACTTCCGGTAGAAGATATGCCATTCCTGCCGAACGGTCGTCCGCTGGATATTGTATTGAACCCATTGGGTGTACCTTCCCGTATGAATATCGGTCAGGTTCTGGAGATTCACTTAAGTCTTGCAGCGAAAGCACTTGGATTTAACATTGAGACTCCTGTATTTGACGGTGCACGAGAGATTGATATTCAGGATACCCTGGAACTGGCAAATGATTATGTCAACTCCACCTGGGAAGAATTTGAAGCAAAATATAAAGATACATTGCGTGAAGATGTAATGCAGTATCTTTCCGATAACAGAGACCACAGAGAATTATGGAAGGGCGTTCCGATTTCCCGTGACGGAAAGGTTCAGCTTCGTGACGGACGTACCGGAGAAGAATTTGACTCACCGGTTACCATTGGCCACATGCATTACCTGAAACTGCATCATCTGGTAGATGATAAGATTCATGCACGTTCTACCGGTCCTTACTCCTTAGTAACACAGCAGCCTTTGGGTGGTAAAGCTCAGTTTGGTGGACAGCGTTTCGGAGAGATGGAGGTTTGGGCACTGGAAGCTTATGGTGCATCTTACACATTACAGGAGATTCTGACTGTGAAGTCCGACGACGTGGTTGGCCGTGTGAAGACATACGAAGCAATCATTAAGGGTGACAATATCCCTGAACCGGGAATCCCAGAATCCTTCAAGGTACTTCTCAAAGAACTTCAGTCCCTTGGTCTTGATGTCAGAGTATTAGATGAAGACCGTAACGAAGTTGAACTGATGGAGACCAGCGAATATGGTAACACAGATTTGAATTCCATTATCTCAGGCGATAAAGATTTCGCGTTTGAAGACAGCGAGTCCTTCGGAAAGATGGGCTTTACCAAACAGGAATTTGATTCTGAGAGTGGAGAACTCAACAACGTAGAAGAAGAGGAAGAGGATGATGACGCAGGCTTCGATTTTGACGATGCTGCCGATGAAGTTCTTGACGAAGAATAAATAGGAAGGGAGTGTCATTAATGCCAGGAACAGTAAAACAGGAAACTTACCAGCCGATACAGTTTGATGCAATTCAGATTGGTCTGGCATCACCTGAGAAAATCAGAGAGTGGTCCAGAGGAGAAGTTAAGAAACCTGAGACCATTAACTATAGAACTTTGAAACCGGAAAAAGACGGATTATTCTGTGAGAAGATTTTTGGACCGAGCAAAGACTGGGAATGTCATTGTGGTAAGTACAAAAAGATTCGTTATAAAGGTGTTGTCTGCGACCGCTGTGGTGTTGAAATTACCAAAGCCAGCGTTCGTAGGGAGCGTATGGGACATATCGAGCTTGCAGCTCCGGTATCCCATATCTGGTACTTCAAAGGAATTCCATCCCGTATGGGATTAATCTTAGATCTTTCTCCAAGAACATTGGAGAAGGTTCTGTACTTTGCTTCCTATATCGTACTGGATGCAGGTTCTACAGATTTATCTGTAAAGCAGGTATTATCCGAGCAGGAATATCAGGATGCAAGGGAAAAATATGGCAGCTCTTTCCGTGTTGGAATGGGTGCAGAAGCCATTCTTGAGTTATTACAGGCAATTGACCTGGAAAAAGACGCAGCAGAGCTGAAAGCAGAATTAAAAGATGCTACCGGCCAGAAACGTGCAAGAATCATCAAGAGACTGGAAGTGGTAGAATCCTTCCGTGAATCCGGAAACAAACCGGAGTGGATGATTATGACCGTTATCCCGGTTATCCCACCAGATTTACGTCCTATGGTACAGCTGGATGGTGGACGTTTTGCAACATCTGATTTAAATGATTTATATCGTAGAATTATCAATAGAAACAACCGTCTGAGAAGATTGTTAGAGTTAGGTGCACCTGATATCATCGTTCGTAACGAGAAGAGAATGCTGCAGGAAGCAGTAGATGCCCTGATTGACAACGGTAGAAGAGGAAGACCGGTAACCGGACCTGGTAACCGTGCTCTGAAATCTCTGTCCGATATGCTGAAAGGTAAATCTGGACGTTTCCGTCAGAACCTTCTTGGAAAACGTGTAGACTACTCTGGACGTTCCGTTATCGTCGTAGGACCGGAACTTAAGATTTATCAGTGTGGTCTGCCAAAAGAAATGGCAATCGAGCTGTTTAAACCGTTTGTTATGAAAGAGCTGGTTGCAAACGGAACTGCACACAATATTAAGAGTGCAAAGAAGATGGTTGAAAGATTACAGCCGGAAGTCTGGGATGTCTTAGAAGACGTCATCAAAGAGCATCCGGTTATGCTGAACCGTGCTCCTACACTGCACAGACTCGGTATTCAGGCATTTGAGCCAATCCTGGTAGAAGGTAAAGCAATTAAGCTTCACCCATTGGTATGTACCGCATACAACGCCGACTTCGACGGAGACCAGATGGCTGCCCATTTACCACTGTCACAGGAAGCACAGGCAGAATGCCGTTTTATGCTGCTTTCACCGAACAACCTGTTAAAACCTTCTGATGGAGGCCCTGTAGCCGTTCCTTCACAGGATATGGTTCTTGGTATCTACTATCTGACACAGGAAAGACCAGGTTCCTTAGGAGAAGGTGGATACTATAAGAGCGTAAACGAAGCAATTCTGGCATATGAGAACCAGGCACTGACCTTACATTCCAGAATCCATGTGCGTGTTCATAAGACCATGCCGGATGGAACTGTTAAGACTGGTGTCGTTGAGTCAACACTGGGAAGATTTATCTTCAATGAAATCATTCCTCAGGATTTAGGTTTTGTAGATAGAAGCAAGCCTGAAAATGAACTGGTACTGGAAATCGATTTCCATGTGGCAAAGAAACAGTTAAAACAGATTCTGGAAAAAGTTATTAATACACACGGAGCAACCAAGACCGCTGAAGTATTAGACGATATTAAGTCCATGGGTTACAAGTACTCTACAAGAGCAGCTATGACCGTATCTATTTCAGATATGACAGTACCGCCTCAGAAACCGGAAATGATTGCAAAGGCTCAGGATACGGTAGACCGCATTTCAAGACAGTACAAACGTGGTCTTATTACAGAGGAAGAGCGTTACAAAGAAGTTGTTGAAACATGGAAAGAGACTGATGATGAGCTGACAGAAGCACTGCTTTCCGGTCTGGATAAATACAACAACATCTTCATGATGGCAGATTCCGGAGCCCGTGGTTCTGATAAACAGATTAAACAGTTAGCAGGTATGCGTGGTTTGATGGCTGATACAACCGGTAGAACAATCGAGCTGCCTATCAAATCAAACTTCCGTGAAGGTCTTGAAGTATTGGAGTACTTCATGTCCGCACATGGAGCCCGAAAAGGTATGTCCGATACTGCGTTACGTACTGCCGATTCCGGTTACTTAACCAGACGTCTGGTAGACGTATCACAGGACCTGATTGTCCGTGAATCTGATTGCTGCGCAGGCACAGGAAGAGAGATTCCTGGTATGTATGTCAAAGCATTCATGGATGGAAAAGAAGAAATCGAAAGTCTTGAAGAGCGTATTACAGGAAGATTCTCCTGTGAGACAATTTGCGATAAAGATGGTAATGTGCTTGTAAAAGCAAACCATATGATTACACCAAAACGTGCTGCAGCAATTATGAGTAAGGGTGTAGATGAGAATGGAGAGCCATTAACCAAGGTTAAAATCCGTACCATTCTTACCTGCCGTTCCCACATCGGAGTTTGTGCAAAATGTTATGGAAGCAATATGGCTACCGGTCAGGCAGTACAGGTTGGTGAAGCAGTTGGTATTATCGCAGCTCAGTCTATCGGAGAACCTGGTACACAGCTTACCATGAGAACATTCCACAACGGTGGTGTTGCCGGTGACGATATTACACAGGGTCTTCCTCGTGTCGAGGAGCTGTTTGAGGCAAGAAAGCCTAAGGGACTTGCAATTATCACAGAATTTGGTGGTGTTGCAACCATTAAAGATACCAAGAAGAAACGTGAGATCATTGTAACAAACAATGAAACAGGTGAGACTAAGACTTATCTGATTCCTTACGGTTCCAGAATTAAGATTATGGATGGCGCAGTATTAGAGGCTGGTGATGAACTGACCGAAGGTTCTGTAAATCCACACGATATCCTTAAGATTAAGGGCGTACGTGCCGTACAGGATTACCTGATTCAGGAAGTACAGCGTGTATACCGTCTGCAGGGTGTTGAGATTAATGATAAACATATCGAGGTTATCGTTCGTCAGATGTTAAAGAAGATTCGTATTGAAAATAACGGAGATTCTGAGTTCCTGCCAGGAACATTAGTAGATAATCTGGATTACGAAGAGATGAATGAGCAGTTAGAGGAAGAAGGCAAAGAGCCGGCAGAAGGTAAACAGGTATTACTTGGTATTACCAAAGCATCTTTGGCAACCAACTCCTTCTTATCAGCAGCATCCTTCCAGGAGACAACTAAGGTTCTGACAGAAGCAGCTATCAAGGGCAAGATTGACCCATTGATTGGTCTGAAAGAGAACGTAATTATCGGTAAGCTGATTCCGGCTGGTACTGGTATGAAGCGTTATCGTAACATCAAACTGAACACAGATGTAAACGAAGAGGAAGAACTCTCCTTTGATGATTTTGACGGATTCGATGAAGCACCTGTGACAGATGAAATCGAAGAGACAGAAGCAAAAGAAGAAGTAACTGCTTCTACAGAAGAATAAGAGTCAGTTCTGTGAACTGGCAGAGTTAATGGAAGGGAAGCTCTGGCTTAATAGGCCGGAGTTTCCCTTTCGAGTTAGAGATTCTTTTAAACTTTTATACAGGTGGTAGAATAAACAAACGAGGAAAATCCAATGAAAGTAATCGTAGCAATAGATTCATTAAAAGGCAGCTTAAGTTCCTTAGAGGCAGGAAAAGCAGTGGGAAATGGTATTAAAAAAGCAATACCAACAGCAGAAGTTATGATAAAGCCGGTTGCAGATGGTGGAGAAGGAACAGTAACAGCCCTGACCACCGGATTGCAGGGCAGTCTGGAAAAGGTAGCGGTAACAGGACCTCTTGGACAGAAGGTCGAGGCAGCGTATGGTATCCTGCCGGATAAAACAGCAGTCATTGAAATGGCAGAAGCCGCCGGACTGCCACTGATGCCAGTGGATAAACGAAATCCAATGGAAACCACTACTTATGGTGTGGGGGAACTGATAAGCCATGCCATGGATAGAGGCTGCCGTAAGTTTATCGTTGGAATTGGCGGCAGTGCCACCAATGATGGCGGTGTCGGAATGCTGCAGGCTTTGGGGTGTCATTTTTATAAAAAAGATGGAATCGAAATAGGATTTGGAGCAAAAGAACTGAAAGACCTGGAAACGATAGATACGGAGGCGTTGGATAAGAGGCTGAAAGAATGTACTTTTGAAATAGCCTGTGATGTGACCAATCCGTTATGTGGCACAACAGGAGCCAGTGCTGTGTTTGCACCACAGAAGGGCGCAGACGAGACCTTGGTAGTAAAACTGGATGCGGCATTAGCTCATTTTGCTGATGTAACAGAAAAGGCTTTAGGCGTAGACAACCGGAACATGCCGGGAGCCGGAGCAGCAGGCGGACTGGGCTTCGCATTTGCATCTTATCTGGGCGGGGATTTACGTCCGGGCGTAGAGATAGTATTAGATGCGGTATTGCCGGAGAAAGAATTAAGTGAAGCTGATATCGTAGTGACCGGAGAAGGAAGATTTGACGGACAGACTGCTATGGGAAAAGCGCCGGTTGGAATTGCAAAGCGGGCAAAAGAAAAGGGCTGCATGGTACTGGTATTTGCCGGAAGCATTGAACCGCAGGGCGTCCGGAAAGTGCAGGATGATATGCAGCTTATCGATGGAGCATTTCCAATTTTGCCGGGAGTGATGACATTGGAAGAAGCCATGCAGAAGACTGTGGCATATGAGAATATGAGCTATACGGCAGAGCAGGTATTCCGGGTGATTGGGAACTGTTATATAAAATAATTTCTATGCCAGCCCTTCGTACCCTAGTTCATAGAGCAGCTCATTGGCATCGGAAAGAGCACAGTTTCTTTGCAGGCAGAAAATAATTGCACTGTCCCGCTCCATACGGGCATAGAGAATTGGATAGCCGGTAGCTTTTAAAAGCTGCTGCACTTCCGTAAAGGATAGGTCCATGGCAAAGCAGAGGGCGAGCACTTTGTCACGGGAAGGACGTTTGCGCCCATCAAAAATCTGATAACAGTAAGTACGGTCAAGACCGCTTTTTCGGATGAGAGAAGGCAGGTCTTGATTTTTTGCCTGAATCAACCGGTTCAGATAATCCGAAAGTGAGACCTCGATCAGCTCAGCTTCCTCCTGCTCTGCATAGTTGGAGAAAGCAGGTGTGTTTTTCAAAATATCTAAAAGTTCCTGGGTTGATTTTTTCATTTGGCGAATCCTCTCATTTCTGCTATAGTGATATTAATTATCATAGAATTGTGGGAATGAAAATTCAAGTAGAAAAGGAAAAAGTGATAACAAATGAGTGAAAAATTATATCAGGATTTTCGGCGGCAGCGGCAGATACCGCTTACCGTACTGGGGGGCCAGCCGCCCTATCAGACCCGGTTGATACAGGATGCTGCCACAGGAAAGATTCTGGTTCAAAAAGCAATACAAAAAGACAGTATTCCGGTTTACCGGAAACTGCAGCAATTAGAAAGTCCACATCTTGCCAGGATTATAAGCTGTGAAGAGCAGCAGGACATCGGCATGGTAACAGAAGAATATATCAGCGGTGAGACACTGGATGAGAAGCTGCACCGGCAGGGCGTTATGCCGCCGGAGCTTGTAAAATATTATATCCGACAGTTACTGGAAGCATTGGAGCAGATTCATGCACAGGGAATCGTACACCGTGATATTTCTCCGAAAAATGTTCTCATTTCTACGGATGGAGTTGTAAAATTACTGGATTTTGATATTGCAAGGAGACGTAAGCGAAATCAGAATGCAGACACGACAATTCTTGGAACCGTAGGATTTGCATCTCCGGAGCAGTATGGTTTCCTTCAGACAGATGCAACCGCAGATATTTATGCACTGGGCGTTCTTATGAATGTGATGCTGGAGGGGACGCTGCCAAATGTGCATCTGACTGCCCGAAAACCATTTTGTAATGTGATAAAAAGATGTATAGAGATTGACCCGCAGAATCGCTACCAGAATGCTGGGGAACTTCGGGAGGCATTAAAATTAGAAAATCCGGGTGCTGTAAAAAAGAAAACGATTCTTCCGGGATTCCGGACCGGAGTTGTCTGGAAAGAGATAGTTGCAGTTTTTGTATATCTGTTTCTGATTGTGGGAAGCATACAGTTTCTGATGCTGTATGGCAAGACTCCATTGACTTTTTGCCTGGAAGCAATTGCGGTATTCCTCTATGCGTGGATATCCTGCGGGGTTGGATTTAATTTCCTTTTGTGGGACACCAAAGTGCCGGGAATCCGCTCCCTGCAGAAGCCGGTACGGATTATAATCCGGATTATACTGGCACTTACTATCTTTTATTTTGGCATGAAGCTGGAAAACTATGTAAAAATAACCTTACTTGGTCTGCCTCTGAAATAGAAAATAGCGAAAGTTATCGGGCTATGAAAGATGCCTCCGATTTTGAACACGGCTGAAAATGTATGCTACTGGCATACCACAAAGCCTTCCGACTCGTATATGATGATTTCATACTTAAGAATGATGAAAAACCGGGAGGCAAGAAAATGGAAAAAGTAAAGAAACCGATTTATAAGAAATGGTGGTTCTGGGTAATTATTGTAGTAGTTGTATTTGCAATTGCAGCAGGCGGCAGCGGAAGTGACAAAAAGGATTCGAAAAAGAATTCTGTTGCCGGTACAGAGCAGACGGATAACAAAGACGCAAAGACAAAGGACTCCGATGCAAAAGATGCAGAACCGGAAGAAGATTTATCCGCTGTAGAAACAGAATATACCCTTGGAGCAGGTTATTACACCGCAGGTATTGATTTGCCGGTTGGAAAATGTAACCTTACCGCAGTCAGCGGAAATGGAAATATAAACAGCTCCAATCTTCTGAAGGGTGGAGTCAATGAGATGTTCGGCGTGGATGATGGAAATGATCTTTACGAATCATCCTTTAACGGACTTAAGATGAAAGAAAATGTAGTATTTCATATTTCCGGAGATGTAGTTGTACAGGTCAGTTATACAGAAGTGACTGGTGGCATGACCGGAAGAGAATATGATGAATCCCAGGCGGTAGAATTAGGCAGTGGAAACTATACCGCAGGAACAGATTTTCCGGCAGGAACCTATACGGTGACAGCGGTGGAAGGAACCGGAAATGTCAGTTCATCCAATCTGCTTGACGGTGGAATGAATGAGATATTTGGTGTGGATGACGGAAATGGTCTTTATACTTCTGAAGTGAAAAATGTGGAATTCAGTGATGGTGTGGATTTAAAGGTAAGTGGAGTGAATATCCGTCTGGTGCCGGCAAAGGAATAAAAGTATTTACGGAAATATTATAGAAAAGCACAACAGGATTTGCCTGAGGAGGGCAATGCTGCTGTGCTTTTCTTGTAGCTTATGCGAATAGTGAAAAAATATATTCTTATCCGATGTATTTGGAAAGCATTATAACAACGGGAGAAGTTCGCGTTGATTTAAGAAAAAATTATGGTACAATTGCAGTGAATATGAGAAGTTATAAAAAGTTATAAAGACTTATAAAAGAATATAAAAGTTATAAAAGGTTATAAAAACTTATAAAAGGAGTACTCAAAATGACAATCCGTACCGCACAGATGGAAGATATTGATGCAATTACAGCAGTGGAGACAGAATGTTTCCCGCCGGCAGAAGCAGCAACAAGGGAAGAATTTGCAGAACGTTTAAAATATTATAAAGACCATTTCTGGCTGATGTTTGATGAGGGACATCTGGTGGCATTTGTAGATGGTATGGTGAGTAATCAGAAAGACCTTACAGATGAAATGTATGAAAAAGCAGACCTGCATGAGGAACAGGGTGACTGGCAGATGATTTTCGGCGTGAATACCATTCCTGCATATCGAAGATGCGGTCTGGCAGAGCAGCTATTAAAAAGAGCTATTGCAGATGCAAAAGCACAGGGAAGAAAAGGGCTGGTGCTGACCTGCAAGGATAAGCTGATACATTACTATGCGAAATTTGGTTTTGAAAATGAAGGCGTATCAGAATCTACCCATGGAGATGTGGTGTGGAACCAGATGCGTCTGACTTTCTAAAAATGGAATATCTAATCAGAAACGGGATATAGCAAAGAAGAGAAAAAGATACGAAATAGAAATAAAGAATAATAAAGAAGAAACTGAAATGAGGCAGAACATTGAAATATAGAAAAGTAGTAAAAGGAAGCTTTGTAGACCGCCCGAATCGTTTTATAGCCCATGTTAAGATTGACGGTGAGATTCAGACGGTACATGTAAAGAATACCGGGCGGTGCCGGGAACTGCTGCTTCCGGATGTAGAAGTTTATCTGGAAGTGGCAGACAATCCGGCACGAAAGACAGCCTATGATCTGATTGCGGTCTATAAAGAAAATTTTGGCTTAATAAATATTGACAGTCAGGCACCGAATAAGGTGGCAAAGGAATGGCTTGAAACACAGAATTATGATGTAGTGAAACCGGAGTATAAATATGGAAATTCCAGAATTGATTTCTATATGAAGAAAGGGATGCAGGAATATCTGATGGAAGTAAAGGGCTGTACCTTAGAACGGCAGGGAATCGGTTATTTTCCCGATGCACCAACAGAGCGAGGGGTAAAGCATTTACGGGAATTGATTGGAGCAAAAAAAGCCGGTTATGAATGTGCTGTGGCATTTGTGATTCAGATGGAAGGTGTAACGGAAGCCCGGGCAAATGAAGAGACACACCCGGAGTTTAAAGATGCGTTAGAAGAAGCGCGGGCAGCAGGCGTAAAAGTATTGTTTCTTATGTGCAAGGTGGAAAAGGACAGCCTCAGAGTAGTGGAGCAGCGGGAGTAAAAAATGTGGTATAAAGAAAAAACTGCATGAAAATATGGAGGAGAATCGATGATGAGTAAATGGACAGAAGTTGCAATCAGGATTCAAAGTATTGCCCAGGCAGGACTTGCCTACGGTGAAAATGAATATGACCGTGAGCGGTATGAGGAGCTACGAAAGATTGCTGCGGAAATGATTTCCTGCGAAATGGAGATCCCGGTTGAAAAAGTAACAGCATTTTTCTGCAATGAAACAGGATATCAGACTCCGAAGGTTGATACAAGAGCAGCAGTATTTGAAAATGGAAAAATCCTGCTGGTACATGAGAAAAACGACACCTGGTCATTGCCGGGCGGCTGGTGCGATGTGGACCAGTCGGTAGCATCTAATGTAATAAAAGAAACAAGGGAAGAAGCAGGACTTTCCGTGACGGCAGATAAACTGATAGCAGTTCAGGACTGGCGGAAGCATAATAAATGCAATCTGCCTTATGGTGTGGTGAAAATATTTGTCCTGTGTACGCCTAATGGTGGAAGCTTCCATGAAAATATAGAGACAACAGAAACGTGCTATTTGGGACGAAACGAACTGCCGGCACAGCTTGCCGTGGAGAAAACCACAGCAGAGCAGATACAGATGTGCTTTGATGCATATGAAAACAAAGACTGGCAGACGCAATTTGATTAATTGCGACAGAATGAAACGGAATATGCAATTAGATGGAAGCACTTGCGGAAAAACTGGAAAGGCTTTATCCGTCCACTCATTATGTCAATCGATTGATGACGCATAGCTGGGGACAAAAGGTGGTACGCTTCTATGATTTGGATGGAAATCTGATAGAGGTAGGGGAGCCGGTGAGGTGAGGGTGAACGAGAACCGCAACTTCGATTCCGCTGACGCTCCATCTCAGTCGTGGCTGTCGCCACATCAAAAAAAAGCTTTCAGCCGTTATCAAATAAATTTGAACAGCTGAAAGCCTTCTTTTTTTCTCTGGCTCGTAGCTTGCACGAAAAATTTGCTTGACAAGTGGCGAATCGGCTTATATACTGAATTAGTGTGCATACAAATGCACATTTATCAAATAATAGCACAGGAGGTGAAAATAATGCCAACATTTAACCAGTTAGTAAGAAAAGGACGTCAG
>ERZ773145.29-NODE-29-length-142777-cov-14.533401_pt1 | contig 142777 bp, 139 predicted proteins | sample MGYA00580848_ERZ773145 | MGnify/ENA primary metagenome ERZ773145 (study PRJEB29015, sample SAMEA2737858) | human gut metagenome | biome: human gut; feature: human-associated habitat; material: faeces | place: China | collected 2012 ... | reverse complement strand
TTTTTAATATTTGTATATATATATTAATTTAATTTACAAAAAATTGCAAGTACTTTTCTAAAAATTATTCAAATTATTTTTGAAAATATAAAAAATAGTCACATGAGTGATGTACAGCTTCATAGTATTAATTGTAATATACAGTTTAAATAGGAATATGGATAATAAAGAATCTCAATACTATGATATTATATCAAAAAATATTAAAAAATTGAGAAAAGCAGCAAAGCTTTCCCAAGAAAAAATGGCTGAAAATCTAAGTTGTTCCAGAGAATTCATTAGTAGAGTTGAAAATAAAAAAGAAAGAGTTAGTTTAAATATGCTATTAAAAATAGCAGAACTTTTTAATGTTAATCCTAGTGATTTATTTATTAACTCTTAACAGATATTATTGACTTAAACTTTTCTAAATCTTCAATAGTATCAATACCTACTGGAATAAAGTCAACCACTGATGTTTTGATTTTCATTCCATTTTGTAATGCTCTTAATTGCTCTAAACTCTCAGACATCTCACATGAACTTTGAGGTAATTCTGTCATTCTTATAAGAGCATCACGTTTATACCCATAAATACCTAAATGTCCATAAAAATCAGATTTTCCAACATTTCGTTCAAATGGAATTTTTGAACGAGAAAAATACATTGCAAAACCGAAATTATCAACTACACATTTCACTAAATTCGGATTTTCAGCCTCTTCGGGTGTTATTTTTCTAATTAATGTTGAAATATCCGCTAATTTATCTTCTTTTACATTCTTAGCAACAGCATCAATGCTTTCTGGTTTAATTAAAGGTTCATCACCTTGCAAATTTACAACATAAGAAATTTCTGGATGTCTCATCACTACTTCTTTTATTCTATCAGACCCACATTTATGCTCTGGAGAAGTCATTTCTACATTACCGCCGAAAGATTTTACAGCATCATATATTCTTTGATCATCTGTTGCAACAATAATAATATCAGCTAATTTAGCCAGTTGAGCTTTTTCATAAACCCATTGAATAATAGGTTTACCACAGACCACTATTAAAGGTTTTCCTTCTAATCTTGAAGACCCATATCGTGCTGGAATTATTATTGCAGTTTTTTCCATATTACTAATCAACCTTTCTTACTATCAATGCTACCCACTGATCTTGATGAACTTCTTCAATTAAATGTAAATTATATTTTTTTATAGCATCTAATACAACAGGCTTTTTCTCATCTAAAATACCTGATAATACCATTATTGCATTATCATTCATAATATTTTTCAAATCACCCATAATTTCTGCTAAAACATTATGGAGAATATTTGCTAATACAAAATCAAATTTTTCATTAACTTTATCAGCTGTATTTAATTCAAAAGAACATTCTGCATTGTTTTTTATTGCATTTTCTTTAGCAACATCAATTACAGTTTCATCATTATCACAGCCATAAGCATAAGATGCTCCAAACTTTTTAGCACAAATAGCTAAAATTCCGGAGCCCATACCAATATCAGCTACTTTTGCATCTTTTTGCATATATTTTTCAATAGCTTTCATGCATAATTGCGTAGTTTGATGAGTTCCTGTTCCAAATGCACATCCAGGCTCTAATCTAATCACAACCTCATCTGCTTTTGAAGAATATTCTAGCCAATCAGGTACTATTACAATTTTATCGGTTACTCTTGTAATATCCCATTTTTCTTTCCATTTTTTAGACCAATCTTCATTTGGCTTATTAGAAATTACATATTCCCAACTACCTAATTCCTCATCAGATAATCCTCTAGATTTCAAAAGCTCACGTTCTTGTTTTAAAATATCTGATAAATTTTTAGGCTCATCTGTTAAAAAGACTTTCAATGTTCCTTCTGTTGTTGAGATCATTTCCAAATCTTTATAAGCTTCTTCTGCCAAAACAACACCCTCACAAGGAAGCATTTCAAAACAGAATTCAGACACTACATCTTCAAGATCTGGATTGATTTTTATTTGTAATTCAAAATAATTATTCATTTTTATTCTTACACCTTACTCAAAAATTCTAAAAACTAGAAATTACTGTAAAAATACACCCATTTTTCTGAATTTTTGATAACGTTGCTCTTTCAAATCTTCAACAGAAAGTTTAGACAACTCTTCTATACTGTCTAGAATTGTCTTTTTCATGTTTGCAGAGACTTCTTCATAATTTGTGTGAGCTCCGCCTGTAGGTTCTTTTATTTCACCGTCAATAATATCAAATTGCATTAAATCTTTAGCTGTAATTTTTAAAGCATCAGCAGCTTCAGAAGCTTTTGTTGCATCACGCCACAAAATAGAAGCACAACCTTCAGGAGAGATAACTGTATAATAAGCATGTTCTAATAAGAATACCTTATCAGCAACAGCCAACCCTAAAGCACCACCTGAGCAGCCTTCACCTGTAATAATTGCAATTACAGGAACTTTTAATTTTGCCATTTGCATTAAGTTGACTGCAATAGCACCGCCTTGGTTAGTTTCTTCAGCACTAATTCCAGGATATGCCCCAGGAGTATCAATAAGAGTAACAATAGGAATATTAAATTTACTAGCATGTTTAAATAAACGTAATGCTTTTCTATAACCTTGAGGTTGAGGCATTCCAAAATTATATTCCAAGTTTTCTTTTGTGGATTTACCCTTCATAGTTCCGATGATCATAACAGGCTTACCGTCAATTTTTGCCAATCCTCCGATAATAGCTCTGTCATCCATTCCTTCTCTATCCCCATGAAGTTCAATAAAATCTTCACAAATATTATGTACATAATCCAAAAAGTTAGGTCGTTCAGGATGTCTTGCAATTTGCAACTTTTGAGAAGGCTTCAAATTAGAATATAATTCTTTTCTATAATCTTCTGCCTGTTGTTCAAAAGTTTCTATTTCTTTATTAAGATCCATGCCTGACTCCAAACTTATTTTCTTTAATTCTTCAATTTTTTCTTGAATTTCTAAAATAGGTTTTTCAAAATCCAAAACTGCTGTCATTTTTTCATACCTCATACTATGCACATTTATGCATTTCCAAAATCTTAGCTAATGTATCTCTTAACTCTTTTCTAGGAGATACGACATCTACTTGCCCATATTTTAAAAGATATTCAGCGGTCTGAAAATCTGAAGGCAATTTTTGTCTAATTGTTTGTTCAATAACTCTACGTCCAGCAAAACCAATTCTAGCTCCTTGTTCTGCTACAATAATGTCACCAAGCATACCAAAACTTGCTGTTACGCCGCCAAATGTAGGTTCTGTCAATAAATTAATATATAATAGCCCTTCATCATCTAATTTAGATACAGCACAAGATGTTTTTGCCATTTGCATTAAACTCAATGCACTTTCTTGCATTCTTGCACCACCAGATGATGTAATAGCTAATACCGGCAATCTTAATTCAATTGCTTTTTCAATAATTCTTGTAACTTTTTCACCAACGACACTGCCCATAGATCCACCCATAAAATCAAAATCCATAACAGCTGTCGCTACTTTATGTCCTTCAATTGTAGCAATTCCTGCAATCACTGCATCATTTAAGCCGGTCTTTGCTTGAGCTTTTTTAACTCTATCTTTATAGCTTTCTGTATCTACAAACTCTAAAGGATCATCAGGTCTAATTTCTGTAAACAATTCTTCAAAAGAATTTTCATCAAATAACTGTTTTATTCTAGTTCTTGCATTTATTCTGAAATGGTAATCACACACAGGACATACCATATCATTTTTCACTAAATCTTCTTTTAACAACTGAGCATCGCAATGAACACATTTTGTCCATAAATTAGGATCCATATCAAGCTCTACACGACCTTCTAATTCTCTTCTTTGAATTTGAGCTTGTTTACGTTTTTCAAACCAATCTTGAACTGTCATATTAAATATCCCTTAAAAAATCAAATTATAATACAAAACTATTATACTCAAAAAAAATTTAATAGCAATTTTTTACATTTACAGATTTTACAAAAGTATGTTAAACGTAAAAAATTTATCAACTATATCTTTTGGTCAACTTAATTTTCATAAAAATGGAGACAGATTAATCTTTGATGACTTTACCTGCAAAAACAGAAATAATGAAGATTGTTTCGTAAAATCAGAAAAAGATATATTAGATAATTTTAAAGAAACTGTAAAAATATACCCATCTAAAAATTCAAAATACCATGTTGCAGAAAATAAAAATCATTTTTACAATGAAATAAAACAGATTTATGATGATAATATGGAAACATTCGTTCCATCTCATTACAAAAAAGGTTATGGGTCAATAATGCATCTTTGCAACATAATGGAACTCATAGAAAATAATTATGATGAAATAATATTTTCATCTTTTAGAAAAGCTATATATTTTCATTCAAAATTAAAATTTGAACCAAAAATAAAAAAATTAGAAGATATAAAAAAACACCTACAAAAAGATATTCTGGATAAAGATTTACCTGAGGATATGCAACCATTTAAAGAAAAAGCTTTAAAGATTATTCAAAATGAAAATTCTCCTCAAGAAAATTTAATAAGATCAGGAAATTCTTTAATAAATGATTTCATTCAAACAGTAATAAAAAAAGGACTTGATAGAGATAAATATGGAATATTTGAAGGTTTCACAATGCACCTAACAAAAGAAAAAATCCTTAACAATAAAGAATTTTATAACAAATTATTCAACACTTTCCATATTGACTATCTAATAAAATAAATCATTTTTGAGGTCTATTAGTAAAAAACTTTTTCATATCTTCTGAAATCTGAATATTTTGTAATGCCATATGATACTTTCTTAAATTAGCAATAGCTTCTTGTTCCTCTAGCAAATCTCTTTTAGGCATTTTAATAGAAGCTTTTACTTTTTCAAATTCAGTTGGAGTCTTACGGTTAATAAATTTTGCAATAATTTCATCAATATTGCTTCCCCCAATCCCATACTTTGATGCAACCTCTGCAGTATCAGCTCCTTGGGGTAAAGTGTATAACCAATTTACAGTAAGGCTATCTCCCTCAGAAATACTATTAATTCCTCTTTGGTGAGGTGTATACATAATATCTGCTGGATTATGACTATGCCCTAGCCCTATTGCATGCCCTATTTCATGCAAAATAGTATGATATACTTCATTTTCGTCCATGTAATCAGCATGTACTAAGCCCTCTGTTAATCCTATAGCAACTTCAGCACCATATAATCTGTTTGAGCCGTCAAAATTAAAATAACAATGACCTAAAGCCTTTCTTTCAACTCTTTTCCAATCAACATTAACATTAGACTCTAAAAGTGTATTTACAACTTGAAAAGCGACTTTTCCCCTTGTTGCTTGCTGCCACTCATTCAAAGCTCTTATAACCATTTCTCTATACTTATATTCCTGCCCCTGCTTTGAATAAAATTTCATAGGCGCAATATAAACTTTTAAAGGCATAAAAGTCCATCGCATTATTCTGCCATTTTTTAAAGATTCAGCAACATAAGTGTATTTTTTCATATTTTTATTATATAATAAATTGCGATAAAAACCAATTGTGTTACAATGGATATTACAGAGTTTTATAATTTATACAGACTTAGGAGAGAAAACTTATGAACATTATGCAAATGATGAAACAAGCTCAAGGCTTGCAAAAAAAATTAAAAGACACTCAAGAAGAACTTGCTAATCTTGAAATTACAGGAGAAGCTGCTAATGGTGCTGTAAAAGTAATTTGTGACGGTCAAGGCAGATTCAAATCAATTAAACTTTCTGCAGAAGCTATCAATCCAGAAAATCCATCAGCTATTGATTCTGATACAGTAGAAATGCTTGAAGATATTATTTCTTCAGCTATCAAACAAGCTAGTGATAAAGCTGGCAAAACTATGGAAGAAAAAATGAAAGCTGTAACAGGCGGAATCAACATTCCAGGGTTAAACTTCTAATGATTTATCCAAAATCAATAGCATCTTTGATAGAGCATTTTCAAAAGTTTCCTTCAGTAGGGCCTAAATCTGCTCAACGTATGGCATTTTACTTATTAAGAATGCCTAAATCTGAAGTGGAAAAATTTGCTCAAAGCATGATTGAAGCAAAAGAAAACACAAAAACTTGTGAAATTTGTTTCAACCTATCATCAACAAGTCCTTGTGAAATCTGTCAATCAACACTTAGAGATAAATCTACAATATGTGTTGTTGCAGAAACTAAGGACTTGATAGCTATTGAAAAAACAAATGAATACAAAGGCTTGTACCATGTACTTCAAGGTCTAATTTCGCCAATGGACGGAATTGGAGCAGATGATATTAGAATAAAAGAGCTATTAAACAGACTTACCGATGAAAAAGTAAAAGAAGTTATTTTAGCTCTCAGTCCATCTGTTGAAGGAGAAGCTACAAGCCTTTATTTAAATAAACTAATCAAACCTTTTGGTGTCAAAATCTCTCGCATTGCCTTTGGCCTACCTGTTGGTGCTGATTTAGAATACGCCGATGAAATAACAATTGCTAAAGCTATTGAAGGCAGACGCGAACTTTAAAAACGAAGAGGATAATCTTTATTAATTTTCCATCCGTCATGAATTATTAAAGCTGTACAAAAATTTCGATAACTTTTATTCTCACTGCCACAATAATTTAACAAATCACTTCTACTAATATTAAAACCGCCATATGGAATTAAACCATCTTTGGAAAAGTGGAATGTAAAAGATTTCGTACCAGTACATTGAGCCTGCTCAGTAGAATTTTTCATACACAAATCAACATCTTTTGCAAATGGATAAAAATAAATATCAAAACTTGTTATTACATCTTTTGCTGCATATCTCATGCCAAAAGCACTACCATCTGAAAATTTTGACCAAACTATATAATCATACTCTTCTCTTGAAACAGACACAGTAGTTAAATATTTTGCTAAATATTTATTATACCAATCTTCAGAACCAGACGCTCCAGATAAATCCGGATCTTCCCAATTAATAACTTCACCATTATCATTCTCTGATAAAATTATTGCTTGATTAAAGGTAGTGTAAAACTTTTTTAAACGACTTTCCACTACTTGTTTTTTATGATTATAAATAAAACTAGGAAGTGTAAGAGCTGCAACAACTCCAATTATTCCTAAAGTTATAAGTACTTCCGCAAGTGTAAACGCGAGAGTAGAGCCTAAATTACGCCCCCCCCCCGAGTTGTAAATCTTTTCATAATCCGCTCCTTTCTCTTTTTTTCATTATAACAAATTTCCACAATTTTTCAAGAATAATTGTTACCAAGATATATAATTGCTTTTAACATAAAATTACGATAAAATTTTTTTATGCAAGATAAATCTTTAGTACAAATTAATAATTTAGTTGTAGAATATACCACTAACAAAGGCATTCTTGGCGGAAAGAAAATCATTCACGCAGTAAATGGGGTTTCGTTAGACATACATAAAGGCGAAATTCTTGCAATTGCAGGAGAATCAGGCTGCGGGAAATCGACACTTGCAAAAGCCATTCTAAAATTAGAACCTGCAAAATCAGGAGAAATTTTATTTAATGACGAGAATATTTTATCATTTTCTGCAAAAGAATTAAAAAATTTTAGAAAACACGCTCAGATGGTTTTTCAAAATCCATATGCGAGTCTTAACCCTAAAATGAAGATTATTGATATATTAAAAGAACCACTTGAAATTAATACAAATTATTCAAAAGAAAAAATTCTTGAAATTGTTAAAGAGAAAATTAAACTTGTAGGACTAGACGAAAATTGCCTTGATTTATACCCACATGAATTTTCGGGCGGTCAAAGACAAAGAATTGCAATAGCCAGAGCTCTTGTATTAGACCCAGAATTTATATTGGCAGATGAACCAGTAAGTGCACTAGACGTAAGCATTCAAGCTCAAGTCATTAACCTTCTAAAAGAATTAAAAGAAAAATATAATCTTACTATAATTTTAATTACTCATGACATGAGTGTAATCGAATACTTAGCAGATAGAGTTGCAATAATGTACTTAGGCGAAATTGTAGAAATTGCACAAACCGAAGAAATATTCAAAAATCCACTTCATCCTTATACAAAAGCCCTATTAAGCTCTGTTCCGCAAATTAACAAAACAGATAAAAAAATAATCTTAAAAGGCGATCTTCCATCTCCTGCAAATCCACCTAAAGGTTGCAAATTTCATACAAGATGTCCTTATGCTATGGAAAAATGTAAAACCTGCATCCCAAAAGAAAGTGGAATTAGACATAAAGTCAGATGCTTTATATATGATTAATACACTTTGGCAATTTTTTATATTTATGTGTTTTATGTTGGTATGATTAAAGTTCTACAAACAGCAAAATTTCCTCTAAAAATTTGCAAAGGCACTTACGAAGAAAGAATTGCACTTGCAAAAGATCTTAACAAAAAATTCTTTAATCAAATAAGTCAAAAATTTAAGACTAATGAAATTACTTTTGATGTTTTTACAAAAACATTAAAAGTAAACACTCCTGCAAAAATTCAAATTGAGGTAAATGAATATGGCACCAAAAAAGGCGGCTGTACCAGTTTTAATTTAAACAAAAACAAAAATGGGATTGAAGGACTTTTAATGTTTTTTGAAACAAATTCCTACAACAAAGGAATACGACTGCTAAACACAGATATAACCCTACATGAAACTTTTCATTATTTTAGCCACCTTGCAAATCCTAAACATACTGCAAGAGTAGCAAAAATGTATGAAAAAGGACTTTTAGATAAAACAGAAAACTTTTACAAAGAACATTTATATACAAGAAAAGAGCTTAATATAAACAAATTAAGAGAAAATCTCGACCAATTTTTAAAAGATTTTACCCTGCAAGATCAAATTGAATTCTTACAAAATAGCAGGTATAGAATGATTGAAGAATACAATGCTTTTGATGAAGGTTATAAATACCTTGATAAAATTCAAGATGAACATCCTAACTTGATATGTGAAAAAATTTACGGAAGAGAAAAAGAAGAATACAATTTCCTTGAAAAAATTAAAATTGTAACAGATAAACTTAAAGAAGTTATTGATAAAAACAGAAAAAGTTAATTTGTTTATGCTAAAATCCAATTATGGACAGAAAAATTGTTACAACAAACAGAAAAGCATTTCATGACTACAGTATTATTGAAAAATATGTAGCAGGAATTGTACTGACCGGAACAGAAATTAAATCAATTCGCAAAAATGCAATTAATTTAAAAGACAGCTTTTGCAAAATTGAAGACAATGAAATTTTTCTGTACAAATGCCACATTTCACCATATGAACAAGGAAACAGATTTAATCATGAAGCAGAAAGAACAAGAAAACTTCTGCTTACAAAAAAAGAAATTCTAAAAATGCAAACCAAAGTGAAACAAGACAATTATACAATTATTCCTCTTGAAGTATTCTTATCTCACGGGTTTGCCAAAATAGAAATTGGTCTTGCTAAAGGTAAAAAATTGCACGATAAAAGAGATGATATAGCAAAAAAAGACCAAAAAAGAGAAATGGACAGAGCATCCAAAATCAGATACTAATTTGGAGATAATAATATGAAGGTCGTTATTTTAGGCAAAGGCGAAATGCTCGCAAACTTAATTGAGGGCACTCTTGATGCAAATTGTGAAATTGCAGGAATTTTCAGATACGAAAGGACTGTAATGCCTGAAATATTGCTCGCTATAAAAGACTTTTTCAAAAGCTCACCAGAAGTAACTCTAATAAAACAAAATAAATTCCATGAAATTAAGCTTAAATCAGCTAATTCAGAAGAATTTAAAAAAGAAATTTTAAAATTAAATGCAGATGTCATTCTTGTTGGCACATGGCGTGAAAAATTAAAGAAAGAAATTATCGACTTACCTGTAATAGCCTCTATAAATGTACATCCGTCATATTTACCTAAATATCGAGGACCAAATCCTTATTTACAGACAATTTTACATAGAGAAAAAAAATCTGGTGTAACTTTTCACCTAATAGATGAAAAATTTGATAATGGAGCAATTCTTAAACAACAAGAAATAGATATCATGCCTGACGACACCTCAAAAGAACTTAAAGCAAGAACTGTCTATCAAGCAAGAAAGTTATGCACTACAATATTGAATGACTTAGATTCAGGAATAATAATCCCAGTTGCTCAAAAAGAAAAAGAAGCAACTTATTTCCCAAACATTAAACCTGAGGATATGATGCTCAATTTCAAAAAAGAAAATGCTGAAGAAATTCATGCAAGAATACGAGCTTTCCACCCATGGCTTCCTTGTTATGTAACAGTAAAAAATAAATATCTTATTCCAAACCCATACAAACTTAGAATATTAGATGAAGAACATACAACTAAAATTTTAAACAAAAATAAAATACAAAACCCAAAAGTCGGCGACATAATCAATACAAATTATAAATCCCGTTCTATCACAGTATTATGTAAAGATTGGAAATCAATAAAAATGGTCGGAGTTAATCTCTATGGATTTTTTAACCGACCATTCACAAGATTATTTCTTAAAAATCTGCTTTAGAAATTGTAATCCCTTCCGCCTTCTTCAATCTTTTTCAAATCTTCTGCGACTTTCAATTTAACACATTCAGGAGATTCTAAGATTTTTAATTCATTTTGGATTAAATCATTTCCAACTTTTTTAGTTTCCTCTGATGCATAATCCTCTAAATACTCTTTTAAAGTTAAAATAGCATTCGGATGACAGAAATTGTGAATTTGTTTTTCCTTACAAATTTCCATAAACCTGTCACCGGTTCTGCCGTTGCGGTAACAAGCAGTACAGAAACTAGGTAAGTATCCAAGTTCCATTAGCCACTTTATAACTTCATCTAACGGACGTCTATCTGATACATCAAACTGTGCAGATTCTTCTTTTTCTGGCATTGGATTAAAATATCCGCCAACACTTGTCTTTGAACCACCAGAAATTTGAGAAATACCAAGTTCAAGAACTCTTTTTCTACATTCAGCACTTTCTCTTGTAGATACAATCATACCTGTATAAGGAACTGCAATTCTAATACAAGCAACAATTTTTGCAAAAGTATCATCATCTATTCCGTTATCAAATACATCAGGATCAATATCATCAGCTCTACGAATTCTTGGAACGCTGATTGTATGAGGTCCAACACCGTATACAGCTTCTAAATGCTCTGCATGCATTAATAACCCAGCAAATTCATAACGGTATAATTCAAGCCCGAATAAAACACCTAAACCGACATCATCAATACCACCTTGCATTGCTCTATCCATAGCTTCTGTGTGGTATTTATAATTATGTTTAGGTCCTGTCGGATGGAGTTTTTCATAACTTTCTTTATGATAAGTTTCTTGGAACAAAATATAAGTTCCAATACCTGCTTCGTGTAATTTTTTATAATTTTCAACGGTTGTAGCTGCAATATTGACATTGACACGTCTTATAGAACCGTTTTTATGTTTAATTCCATAAATTGTCTTAATAGACTCTAAAATATATTCCAAAGGGTTATTAACAGGATCTTCTCCCGCTTCTATCGCTAAACGCTTATGTCCCATATCTTGCAAAGCAATAACTTCATTTTTTATCTCCTCTTGAGTTAATTTTCTGCGAGGAATATGTTTGTTTTTTGCATGATAAGGACAATAAACACAGCCATTCACACAATAGTTAGATAAATAAAGAGGAGCAAACAAAACAATTCTGTTACCATAATATTCTTGCTTAATTTTTTTAGCCAATTCAAAAATTTCTTTGTTTTTATCTTCATTTTCACAAGCTAAAAGAACTGATGCTTCTCTATGAGATAAGCCTTTGCCTAATTTTGCTTTCTCTAAGATTTTATCAACTAATTCCAAATTATTTTTATTTTCATCAGCATATTTTAACGTATCAAGAATTTCTTCATGTGAAATAAATTCATCTGCATCATGTGACTTTGGATTATACATACTCATTTTCTCCCCTTATCAAAAGCATGATACCCCTGTAAAACTTAAAAGTAAATAGGCTAAATTCTTACGACAAACCCACCGCCAATCAAGTGTTTGTCTTCAATATCATAAATAACACCTGACTGACCATTTGTTACAGAATTTACAGGTTCATAAAATTCAATATCTGCGAAATCGTCAAAAAGCCTTACATGAGCCTTTTTATGTTCCATGTTATAACGAATTTTAACCCAAGCATCAAATTCTTTTTTCTCAATCGGGTATGTCAAATTCAAATTAGTTATTTTTAAATTTTTCTTATAATTATCTTCTTCCCTGCCAACATATACAATATTTTTTTCAGGATTTATATCTATTACATACAAAGGATAAGGAGCTGCAATTCCAATTCCCTTACGCTGTCCTATTGTATATTGGTAACAGCCGTTATGCACACCCCATTTTTTACCCGTCAAAATATCTATAAAATCACCTTTGTTTTCACCTAATTTTTCTGACAGGAATTTTTTTGTAGTCATTGGCTTTTGAATAAAACAAATATCCTGACTTTCTTTTGAATCTTTTGGAGGTAAATCAAAATCCTCTGCAATCTTTTTTACCTCAGACTTTTCATAATGATATAGAGGAAATATTGTCTTAGATAACTGTTTTTGTCCTAAACGATAAAGAAAATATAATTGATCCTTGTGTTCGTCTTTTGCGGGATAAAGTTTATAAATACCATCAACACATCTAATATCTGCATAATGACCTGTTGCAAATACATCTGCTTTTAACTCATTAATTGCATAATCAAAAAGCACACCCCATTTAATAAACTGATTACATACAATACAAGGATTAGGTGTTTTCCCTGACTTATAGGCACCTACAAAATAATCAATTATTTTTTCTTTGAACAAAGAAACAGCATCAAATACATGCAACTCAATTCCAAGTTTGTCTGCTACACGTTTTGCATTCTTTACAACAATATCTGATGCCACAGAATCTATCATACGACCTGTTAGGCCTACAACCTCATACCCTTGTTTTTGAAGCAAAAGAGCTGTGACAGAACTGTCAACTCCACCACTCATTGCAACAACAGCTTTTTTAGACATACTTTCCATATCTAAATTTTAACATAAAAATTGACTTGATAGTATTCGGATAGTAAAATTATCATATTAATAAGGAGAGTTTTATGGAAATTAAATCAGTAATATTAGCTGCCGGCAAAGGTACTAGAATGAAATCAAATACCCCAAAAGTTTTGCATAAAATATTTGAAAAACCATTACTTGGATATGTATTAGATAATGTAAAAAATATAGTAAATGAATCTTTTGTAATAGTAGGACATCATGCAGAAGAAGTTACAGAATATGTAGAAAAGAATTACAAAACAGCTAAAACAGTTTTGCAATCTCCACAATTAGGTACAGGTCATGCTGTATCAATGGTATGTCCTGCATTAGAAAACTTTGATGGACAAGTAATTATACTATGCGGAGATACACCACTAATTACAGAAGATACATTGAAAAAATTTGTAGAGTACCATAACTCTAACAATTCAGATTTAACCGTAATGAGTACTATTTTTGAAAATCCTACAAATTACGGAAGAATTATAAGAGAAGCAGATAATTCTCTAAAATGTATAGTTGAAGAAAAAGATGCAACTCCTGATCAAAAAGCTGTAAAAGAAGTTAATGCAGGAATCTATTGTCTTAACTGGGGAAAAATTAAACCAGCTTTTTCTCAATTAACAAGCAATAACGCACAAGGTGAATATTATCTTACTGACATAATTGCTTGGGGTAAAAAGAATAATCTTAATGTTAACGCATTTATCTTAGAAAACAGTGATGAAATATACGGAATTAATTCTCGCTCAAACTTAGCTACTGCAACAAAAATAATGAATGACAGAAAATTAAATTCATTAATGGATAATGGTGTAACAATTGTAGATCCTACATCTACTTGGATATCAGAAGATACAGAAATCGGAGCCGACACAATAATTTATCCGTCAACTTACATTGAGGGAAAAAATAAAATCGGTAAGAACTGTAAAATTGGACCTTGTGCACACCTAAGAGGAGATGTTGAAATCTCTGACAACTGCAAAATCGGAAATTTTGTAGAAGTAAAAAAAGCAAAAATTGACCATAACACAAATGCTGGTCACCTAAGCTATATAGGAGATGCAGAACTAGGTGCACACATAAATATCGGAGCTGGTACAATCACTGCAAATTATGATCCTATTACAAAAACAAAAAGTAAAACAATTTTAAAAGACAATGTAAAAATCGGTTCAAACACAGTACTTGTAGCCCCAGTAGAAATTGGAGAAGGTACAAATATTGGAGCAGGAAGTGTTATCACTAAAAACATTGGCGAATGGGCACTTGGTATTACAAGAGCACCGTTAAGAATTCTCGAAAACTGGGTTAAAAAGAAAATGTAAAAATAGATTAAAAAAATTCCCTTAAAGGGAATTTTTTTATATGCTAAAATTAAAACTATGAGCACAAAAGAAATAAAATGGACAATGTTTGTAATCACTGCAGTCGGCAATTTTATTGCCATGCTTGATTCTACAACTGTTAATTTAGCTCTTTATCCAATGTCTGTTGATTTACATGTTACTATGGGACAAATCCAATGGGTAATGATTGCTTATATGCTTGTGCTCACTGTATTTTTACCATTTTTTGGAAAACTCGGCGATATATTTCCCAAAAATAAATTATACTCAATCGGTTTTGGAATTTTTGCATTAGGAGCTTTCTTAAACACAACAGCTGGAAGTTTTGGATTACTAATTGCATTCAGGTGCTTAGAAGCACTTGGAGCATCTATTATGCTTTCAAACGCTCAAGCAATTATCGCAACAATTTTTAAAAACGAAAGACGAGGAAAAGCTCTCGGGCTTAATGGTTGTTTGGTTGCAATTGGAGGAATGAGCGGACCTGCATTGGGCGGAATTTTAATAAATTCTTTCGGCTGGCATTCAGTATTTATCCCTTGTATTCCTGTAGCCTTAATAGGAGCATATTACGCCTACAAAGTCCTTCCTCACCACGCTAAAATTGACATTACAAATTTCAAATTTGATTATAAAGGTTTCATCTATTTCACAATAAGTTTGTTTGCGCTGCTGCTTGCAATATCTGAAGGGCACAGCTGGGGGTGGAATTCGCTAAAAATAATTTCTCTTGGCATAATTACATTGATATTTGGAATATTATTTTATATCAGAGATCACAAAATTAACTACCCTTTAATCAATTTTTCAATGTTCAAAATCAAGCCATTCACATTTGGGAATTTGGCAGTAATGACATCTTACATGGCAATGTATACAAACAGCATTTTACTACCATTCTTTTTACAAGAAATACTTAAGTATAACGCATTAGTAACAGGTCTTTTAATCTTGCCTTATTCTGTTACATTATCTTTTATAGCACCGATTGCAGGAAGATTATCAGGAAAATACGGAAGCAGACAATTAACAATTGCCGGGCCAATTTTATATTGCATAGCACTTTTATTGTTTACGATATACAACAAAAATGTCGCTATGTGGCAAATAGTTTTTGCATCAGGACTTATGGGAATAGGTAATGGTCTGTTCCAGTCACCATCAAATAACGCTATTATGACAAGTGTTCAAAAACATGAAGTAGGTATAGCATCAGGTATTTTAGCACTATCAAGAAATATGGGGAATATACTTGGAGTAGCAGTCACAATTACATTATTTGAAACATTTAGAAACATTTTTATAGAATCAGGCAAAGTTTATGATTTAGCATTTTTATTCTCTTATAGAACAACTATGTGCTTTGGGATATTTTTCGGACTTTGCTGTTTATCATTTGCATTTATTGCTTACCAGCCCCAGAAAAAGGAAATAAAATCTTAAAAAAGTACTTCTCGCCGCTACTATACTCAACTTCAACAACAGGAAACGGATTATCTAACTCATAAACTCCATAAAATGTCTTTTTTTGAAGCACTCCAATTGAAGTACTCGTAACTTGTTTTGATTCTAAAACCTTTATATTTTCATATTCTTTAGCTAATAATTTTGCATCCTTTTTAGAAAGACTATCACAAACCGTTTTCATAGCATTAAATGGCAAACTACCAATATAATAAATTGTTGCTAATTCAGCAAGAGGTACAGAACCAATCATTGATCCATATTCCTTTATTCCTTCAACAGTATCTCCTAATGAACTATTATTCTTTCTTGGTTCATATTTTTCCTTTTTTAGGTATAAATCAATTATTTCATCAGAACTGATACCAACATCACGTACAATAACTTTTATATCTTGATTTGAAGCATTAACAATTGTGTATCCTAAAATATAAAAATATTTTCGAAATGGTCCAGAAAAAGGGGTTGGGGAAATTTGAATTTTAATATCAACAGGCGGATGATCCGAAATTTCAATATTTGAACTTTGCAATATTGGTTTAATATAATCATTCGCATAAACAAATACTGGCAGAAAAAACACTAAAAGTAAAAAAATATATTTTTTCATGAAGATATTATAACAAATTTTAAACGTAAATCAATATCTATTGAAAATAAATCTTTCCTGTTGTAAAATAAAAGTGTAAAAATTACACTAAACAACCAATTTATAAATGGCAGGGAATTATGACAACACAAAACGAAAATATAAGAAACATTGCGATTATCGCACACGTAGACCACGGAAAAACAACACTTGTAGATTGTCTTTTAAAACAAGCAGGTGCTTTTAGATCTAACCAACAAGTACAAGAACGTGTACTAGACAGTAATGATTTAGAAAGAGAACGTGGAATCACAATTTTATCAAAAAATATTTCTATCAATTACAAAGATACAAAAATCAACGTTGTAGACACACCGGGGCACGCAGACTTTGGGGGCGAAGTTGAACGTGTATTAGGCATGGTAGATGGAGCATTACTTATTGTAGATGCTGCAGAAGGTCCAATGCCTCAGACTAGATTTGTATTATCAAAAGCATTAGAATTAGGCTTAAAAATCATCGTAGTAATCAACAAAATTGACAAACCTGCAGCAGAACCATTAACTGCACTTGATAAAGTTTTTGATTTATTCACAGAATTAACTGATAGAGAAGACTTAATTGATTTTCCATTTATATTCTCAAGCAGCTTAAACGGATTTGCAATTAAAGATTTAGATGATGAAAGAAAAGATATGGTTCCATTATTGGATTGTATCTTAGAAAATATCCAACCTCCAAAAGGTGATGCTTCTCAACCTTTCCAATTCAGAGCAACTACACTAGACTACAATGAATACGTTGGCAGAATTGTAATCGGCCGTATTGAAAACGGAAAAGTTAAATCTCAAGAACAAGTTTGCGTAATACACGCAGATGGATCTCAAGAAAAAGGAAAAATCACAAAATTATTTGGGTTCCATGATTTAGGCAGAGTTGAAATTGAAGAAGCTGTAGCCGGAGATATTGTAGGAATTGCAGGTTTTGCTGATATCCAAATCGGTGAAAGTGTTTGTTCTTTATCTGATCCAAAACCATTACCTTTAATTAAAGTCGATGAACCTACATTACAAATGAATTTCTCTGTAAATGACAGCCCATTTGCAGGTACAGAAGGGAAATTTGTAACATCAAGACAATTAAGAAAAAGATTATATGATGAATTAGAAAAGAATGTAAGTTTACGTGTTGAAGATACAGATTCTACAGATGTATTCAGAGTATCAGGCAGAGGCGAATTACATTTAGGAATTTTAATCGAAACAATGCGTCGTGAAGGTTATGAATTCCAAGTTTCAAAACCTGAAGTTATTTATAAAAATATAGACGGAAAACAATGTGAACCATATGAAAACTTAATTGTAGACGTACCTGAAGGATATGCAGGAAGCTGTATTGATAGACTTTCAGGCAGAAAAGCTGAAATGAAAGAAATGAATAATGCTAAAAATAGAACTACAATGGTATTCCATATTCCGGCAAGAGGTCTAATCGGATTCAGAAGTGAATTTATAAGAATGACACGTGGTGAAGGTATTATGTACCATACATTCTTAGATTACAGACCATATGCAGGCGATATTCCTCGTCAAAGAAACGGTTCAATCATCGCGCACGAACAAGGCGAAGCTATTCCATACGCATTAGCTCAATACGAAGACAGAGGCGTATTCTTTGTAACTCCAAAAACAAAAGTTTATCGTGGTATGATTATCGGAGAATGCAACAAACCTCAAGATATCGTGGTTAATATCTGTAAAACTAAAAAATTAACCAATATGAGAAGTGCAACAGCTGATGTTATGGTAACTCTTCAAGCTCACAAAGAAATGTCTTTAGAAGAATGTATGGAATACATCGGAGATGATGAACTTGTTGAAATCACACCTGAAAATGTAAGAATTAGAAAAGCTGATTTAACAAAGAAAATATATAACTAACAATATATAATATAATAAATAAAAAAAAGACCGAACTAAAGCGGTCTTTTTTTATGGTAAACTTTTCCAAAATGATGGATCAGATAGAGCTTTGTAATTACATCCGACACCATTTTTTTATCGGTAGAGGTCTTTGAACAAAATCCATCATTTTTATATACTGTACCACTAGCTCACATAGGAAGTAATTTCCCACTATCATCAATCTGGAACATAAATAAATCTTGCTCTAATCTATTTGGTCCATTTTTATATCCATTAACATCGGTTGAAACATAAAGAGAAATACCAATATTTTCAATTAGAATAATACTCCCATCAGTTAATACAAACTGGTCATCATCAAACAATGCTAAATCTACATAATCAGTTCCATTAAAATTTTTATATATTTTAGAATTTTATCAATTGCGTTTTTATGCTACATTGATTGAGGGTAGGAGAAAAATATGAAAAAACTTTTTATAATTCTATTATTATTTCTAGGGATACCAACACTTGCTGATGAAAACAAAGCAGTCTTACCATCTGAAACTGGTATCGTAGAAAGCATAAAATACGAAGATGCAGAAAATCTTAATCAAGGAGAATCAACGACAAAACAACTTGTTACAGTAAAAGTTCTCACTGGAAATTTTAAAGGTACAAAACGCCTAATTGAAAATATGCTAACAGGAAATCCGGCCTATGACATAAACTTAACCAAAGGTAATAAAGTCGTTTTACACGTAGAACCAAACTCTGATACAATTACAACTCCAGAAGACGTTGATTTTTTCATTGCCGATTTAAAAAGAGATAATCAAATTTTTGTATTTACAGGAATTTTCTTTATCCTACTACTTTTAATCGGTAAAAAGAAGGGCTTTACAAGTATAATTTCAATAATCTCTACTATAGCGTTAATATTTTTTATGCTGTTACCAATGATATTAAACGGGTTTTGTCCTATCGCATCAGCTGTTCTGACAGGAATTATTTCAACAGTAATTACCATATATTTAGTCGGGGGGCTAAATTCAAAAAGTTCGTCAGCGATTATTGGCACAAGCATAAGTTTAATTTTTGCGGGAGCATTATCAATGCTTGCAATATACTTTGCTCATCTTACAGGCTTTGCAGGTGAAGAAAATATGTTTTTATACACAGCGAGACCTGATTTAAGTTTCACAGGAATTCTATCTGCTTCTATGATCATCAGTGCACTGGGAGCATTAATGGATACAGCTGTATCAATAGCAAGTACTGTAAACGAGATTTTTGAAACCGATAAAACCCTATCAGTAAAACAACTATTCAAATCTGGAATGAATGTTGGTCGAGATATTATTGGCACAATGTCAAATACACTTATTCTTGTCTATTTAGGAAGTTCTTTAACACTTGTACTTTTATCAAGCAACATTGATATGAATAAATTTTTCAATCTTAATCAAGTTGCAACAGAAATTCTATCAGCTTTAACAGGTAGCATAGCCATTCTGTTTTGTGTCCCAATCACAGCAATCATTGCAGCATATTTGATTAAAAAACAAAAAGAAAAGATAACATTCAATTTTGATACAGAAAAAGAGATGAATGATTAAACATTCATCTCTTTTTCTTTCTTTAGATATCTTGGACTACTTAGAACAAGAACAACCGCAACATGCTTGAGATTTTAAAGCATCTGCTTTTTCTGTTCTTTCCCAAGGTACATCAATATCAGTTCTGCCCATATGACCATAAGCAGCTAATAATTGATAGAACTTACCGCCATTTTTAGCTGGCAATCCGCGTAAATCAAATTGATTAATAATTGCAGCAGGTCTTAAATCAAAGTTTTTATAAACTAATTTAGATATTTCATCATCTGAAATTTTACCTGTTCCGAATGTATCAACCATGATTGAAATAGGTTCTGCAACACCAATTGCGTATGCAAGTTCAATTTCACATTTTTCAGCTAAGCCTGCAGCTACAATATTTTTTGCAACCCAACGAGATGCATATGCAGCAGATCTGTCAACTTTTGTAGGATCTTTTCCGGAGAAAGCACCACCACCGTGACGAGAATAACCGCCATAAGTATCAACGATGATTTTACGACCAGTCAAACCTGCATCACCTTGAGGTCCGCCAACTACGAAACGACCTGATGGGTTTACTAGAATTTTTGTTTCACTGTCTAATTTAATTTCTTCATTTTCAAATACATAATCAATTACATATTTTTTAATATCATTTCTAATAATTTCTTGAACTTTTGAATTATCAGAAACACCATTAATTTCAGGATCATGTTGTGTTGAAATTAATACAGTATGAATTCTTGAAGGTTTTCCATCAACATATTCAACAGTAACTTGAGATTTACCGTCAGGTCTTAAATAAGAAAGAATACCTTGTTTTCTAACTTGAGCTAATCTGTAAGATAATTTATGAGCCAAGCTGATTGGCAACGGCATTAATTCAGGAGTTTCGTTACAAGCATAACCAAACATAATACCTTGGTCACCTGCGCCTATATTTTCTGTTTCAGAAGTTGATGTATCAGCATTATCAGATCTTGTTTCAAGAGCTTTATTAACGCCTCCTGCGATATCGCAAGATTGTTCATCAATACTAGTTAAAACAGCACAAGTATCAGCATCAAAACCACCGCCAGATGCACCTGAATAACCGATATTTTTAATAGTACTTCTTACAACCGATGGAATATCAACATAGCAATCAGATGTAATTTCACCACAAACAAGAGCCATGCCAGTAGTAACAGTAGTTTCTGCAGCTACTCTTGATTGAGGATATTTTGTTAAAAACTCGTCCAAAATAGCATCAGAAATCTGATCGCAAACTTTGTCGGGGTGTCCTTCTGTAACTGATTCAGAAGTGAATAAAAAATTTTTTGGTGTCATTTAAAAATTCTCCTTAATTTGTATTTTGGTCCGGCGAACCTTATCACCGTCAACCCGCCGGTAAGGTTTTTAATTCCGACCCGGCAATGTCATTAAGAAACAGTGTACAACCAAAAACATTGAAAAGCAAATATTGTATTAATATTTATTAAATATTAATTAGTTACGACATCAGCTATAATTTTACCTGTATCCCAATCAATACCCTTAAATATTATTTTGCTATCTTTTTGTACAATCATTTCTATTTCATGATTATTTACATTTGTATATATATTCCTAAATAAAGCATTAGACCCAGCTTTAAGTGTAAAATCATAATTCACTTTCGCAAATCGATGACTATGATTTTCTTCAACTAAACTTGTTGACATAAATCGTTCTTGATTAACAACAAAACCATTTAATAAAGCATCAATTTCCTTTGACCTATCTTTAAATTTTGAAGGATTTTCAATTACATCTAATATTGAAGTGCCATCCTTCAACTTTAAAGTATTTAACGGTTCTATATAATCAGATCCCATATACACATGGATATCTTCAGTTAAAACATGTTTATCCAATAATTGTGCCAAATCATCTGCATATTTCAAATAAATTTGATTACTATTTTGATTATTTTGCCTTGCAGTTAAAGCAGCATTTATTTGATTTGAAGATTCTCCTGTATATCGAGCTAAAGCTGTTAATTCATCTTCTGATGGAGTACTATTTTCTAAATTTTTTATTACATTATCCCAAAATTTATCTCCCATTCGTTCAATGACAGGAGGGGTATAAAAATCAGAAAATAAATTTTTATACCTTAAACAATAAACAATTAAATCTTCAGGAGTTTGCTTCTTCCAAAAATCTTTGTGATTACCCTGGTTAAGCATTTTAGAAATATTATCTAGATCATCTTCACTGAAAAATATATCTCCATAACGACCAAAATTCATTTTATCAAAAACTTTTTCCTGTAAATCTACTGGAGCAAAGATACCATTGCGATTTTCTTTCTCAGAAAACCCCATATTTTCAAATACTTTCGCGATTTTATCTCGATTAAAAATATCTTCAGATATTTTATTTATATTACTTTGCATATTAGTAGGCAGATTTTCTAGAATATATTTTTGAGTCTTGGAGTCCAATTTTGAAATATCTATTAAATCTGTATCTTTATCCTTTGCATATCTAAAATCGATATGTAAAGCATCTTTATTAAATTCACTGTATAATTTTGCAATATTAAAATTAACTTCATCAAAAGATTTAACTAATTTTCCATTTGAATCATAAGTATAACGAATTGCGGAATTAGCAATTTCTGCAACTTTCAAAGAATAAGAAAAATCATTTGTAGAAGGATTTGTTTTATTTTTCATATCAAAAAGATTAATAATTTCTTTAAAAGCAGCGTTATTAAACTTTATCGGTTTTGAGTTATTTTCTTCAATACAAGCAGAAATTATCATATCTACTACACCATTTCTAACATGAGAATTCGTAAAAAGTTCTTTAGCAGAGTCGGCTACTTCTTGCCTTTGCTCTTGAGGCAAATCTTTAATAAGCTTTATAATACCTTCTATCGTAATATCCGTAGATTCAGACAAATAAACATCTTTTGATACATTTTCAGATGTTACCTTTAAATCATTCGCAATTTTTAATAAATTTTCATCAATAATACCGTCTTTTATACAAGCATTTTGAATTCTTTCGTTTAATAATGAATTTGCTCTATACTCCATTCGGATATCTGGTCTTTCAGAACTTTTAATCCATTCATTATATTTAGCAATATATTCTTGCTGCAAAATTGCTTTATCTTGCCCACTAGGCATATTTTTTATCGCATCACGAATACTGGCAAAATCTTCTCTTGTATTTGCAGTCTTTAACTTTTCTGAAACATCGAAGTTCTCAATATTTGACAAAAATTTCTCTTTTTCAGGAACTTCAAGATTATTTTTAAAAGAAAAATGTTCTGATATTTTACCAACAGACTTCATACCTCCACCTATTACTGGTGATAAAATTGCTCCTCCAACAAAGCCTTCACCAGCAGCTTGGGCAACATCTTCTAAGCTTCCGCCATCTATAGCTGTTCTAAATGCATTATCTACAGAACCACCGACTGCGCCATCAGTAGCCATTTCTGCACCCAAAGCCAACGATTTTTTGGCAATATTACCTCCAACATATTCGTAACCTGTTGGATTAGTTAAAGCTGTTTTTATAGTTTGCGTTACACCACTTTCAACAGCTGTTTCTGCAACTTCTTTTCCGACCTGCTTTACTGCCTGAACTCCTAACTTAGTTGCAACTGTCTTTCCTACAACACCGCCTAATCCACCAGTTACAGGGGCTATAACACCAGAAAATGTTCCAGTTGCAGCATCATGTGCTGCATCTTTTAAAGAATATTCTCTACCACCTGTAGCAGCATCAGCTGCTTTCATTCCTGTTTTAATTGCGGCACCGCTTGCTCCAGCTGAGGCAATTCCAAAAAATATAGAACCTCCTCCTGTAAAGGGAGCTGCAGCTACTGCAGCTGTATAAATACCAACAGCAGCAACACCTGAGACAATATCAGCTCCAACATCTACAGCCATAGCTTGGCCGTCTTTATAACCATTTAATGCTATTTCTGATTTTAATTTAATTTCTCCTTTTATAAATTTTTCTAAATTTTCTTCGGTATAATCAAAACCAGTTAATTCCTTAAAAACGTTAGCTCTATTTTGCTCTGTTGTATTGAATTGTTCTAATAACTTCTTTTCTATTTCTTGTTGCTCTCTTACATTATCGGAACTATCACCAATACCTGTTATATTTTTAATGCCACTCCAAGTAGAACCAATAAAACCATTTTCATCTTCCGCTTTTTTTAAATTTGTTGAAACATTATTTATTCGTTTTTCCAAAGTCTTATTAAAATTATAATGTTTTCCATCTGAAGCTGCAACTATAACATCTGTATTTTCTACTTGCTTAAAATAAGCTTCATTTAATTCTGTTCCATTGAATGCATAATATCTGGTCTTACCATTTTTAGTAATAGAATATCTCCCGGAATTTCTTACATCAATAATCCCTACATGCTGCTCAAAATCCTTTTGATTTAATTCTTTTCCATCTGCAGAATAGTATTTAGGAATTCCACTACTAATAACAATTTTTTCTCCTGATTGCAACATTATAGTTTTTGTAGCAGTCTGCTTTTCAATTTCAACACCTCTATGATTATTTGAGGGATTCGTCTTGGATGAATAAAGTGAAATCTTTTGTTCTTTTGTTAAAGTAATTTCCCCATTTTTACTCATTATTGATAAGATTTGCTCATCTGACAAATCATTTAAAGTAGGGTTTAATTGCCTATATTGTTGTATTTTTTGTTGTATACTTATATGTTCAGACATTACACACCTTTTTACATTATTATTGGTATGAATATCGGATATATATTCTAATTTCTTTAAGCTATCTTATTTAATTGTTACATATTTTAAACAATATAAGACACACTTACAGACAAATACTCTGATGTAATAGCTATTATTGCCCATCTTATAGGATTTTTATTCAATTTAATCAATTCTTTTTCAATATAAAGATTATCAAAATCTTTTATCTTCTTAATTTTTACAACTTCTGATTTTATCATATGAATACCATAAGAGCCTTTATAAAAAGGCTCTTTTAATATTATTCTACTGTTACTGATTTTGCTAAATTTCTAGGCTGGTCAACATCTTTTCCTAAAAATTCTGCAATGTAATATGCTATTAATTGCAACGGAATCATCGCAATAATTGGAGAGAAAAGCTCTTGAACATCAGGAACATAGATTATATGTTCAAATAAATCCTTTAACTTTTCATCTTTTGAGTTAGTAAGCGCAATCATTCTTGCATTTCTAGCCTTAGCTTCTTCACTGTTTGAAAGAAGTTTTTCATAAACAGAACCGTTCATCAAAATTGACAATACTGGCATTGTCTCATCTAACATCGCGATAGGTCCATGTTTCAACTCTCCTGCAGGATATCCTGTTGCGTTAATATAGCTAATTTCTTTAAGCTTCAATGCTCCTTCTAGAGCTGTTGGGTAATTTATTCCTCTAGCAATATAAATAAAATCTTTTGTATTTGCATAAGCTCTTGCAACTGTTTGAATATTTTCTTTATGCGCAAGAATTTGTTCTATTTTTTGAGGTAGAAGCATTAATTCTGCTTTTAATGAAGTTAATGTAGATGCTGCAATACTATCTTTGATTTCAGCCATATATAAAGATAATAAATAAAATGCCATAAGCTGAGCAATATAAGATTTTGTAGCTGCTACAGACACTTCAATACCAGCATTTACTGGAATTAAGCTATCTGCTTCTCTTGCCATAGCACTATCAGGTCTGTTTGTAATAATCAAAATATGTGACCCTTTTGCTTTAGCCTGTTTAATAGCAGTCAAAGTATCAGCAGTTTCTCCTGATTGAGAAACACCAATCACTAATGTTCTTTCATTTGTTACTGTTTTTCTGTAAATATATTCACTTGATGCTTCTACATCAACTGCAATTCCACAGAAACTTTCTATTAAATATTTTCCAATCATAGCAGCATGTAATGAAGTTCCACATGCTATAATTTGAATCCTATCAAGATTTTTTAAAGTATCTTTATTTAATTTTACTTCATTTAATACAATATTTTCATCTGGAGCATGCAAACGACCAACTAAAATATTTCTAATTACATCAGGCTGTTCATGAATTTCTTTGAGCATAAAATGCTTGTAACCCATTTTACTCAAAGCAACAGGTTCCCAAGGTAAAACTTCAATTTTTGGAGTAACTTTATTACCATCTACATCAATTAACTCCATGCTGTCAGGAGTTAATGTAGCAATTTGGTTATCTTCTAAATAAACAGCTTTATTAGTATGCTTAATTATCGCAGGAACATCTGAGGCTGCATAATATTCTCCTTCTCCAATACCTACTAAAAGCGGAGCATTTCTTTTTGTAATAACTAAAGTATTTTTGCAGTCATTGTGCATTACACAAAGAGCATAAGCCCCTTCAATTTCTTCAGAAGCTAATCTTACAGCCTCTGTTAAATTTTTACATTCTGCATACTTTCTAGCAACTAAATGAGCTACAGCCTCAGTATCAGTTTGAGAACGGAATACGCAACCATCGTTAGATAATTCTTCTCTTAATTCTTTATAATTTTCAATAATACCATTATGAACTACAACCAAATTTCCACAAGTACAAGTGTGTGGGTGAGCATTCAAAAGAGTAGGAGCTCCATGAGTTGCCCATCTGATATGACCAATCCCCATTGTAGATTGAGAATATTCTTTTTCATGTCCGGATAATTCATTTCGCAAATTTTGCAATTTACCGATAGCTTTGTAAACCTTAATTTCACTATCACACATAACTGCAACACCTGACGAGTCATATCCTCTGTATTCTAATTGTTCTAATCCGTCCAATAATATATTTACAACAGACTTATTTCCTACATATCCTACTATTCCGCACATATTTTGCTCTCCAATAAACTAAATACTGTACTTAAAATTATATCATTGAAAAAAACAAAATTAAATATCCTTACAAAAGTTTTACATCTCCTTGAAAATAGAAAAACATTATAGTACCATAGTCTTGGAATAAAGAATAATTAAAAGTAAGAGGGGTAATTATGAAAAAGATTTTAGTACTGCTTGGAGTATTATTAATAGGCAGTTGTTCTTTTGCAGAAGAAATTCTTGTAATCAAGAATGTTAATATGAGCAATTTCTGGCGCAAAAAAGGTATTGATGAAGAAAAAGTACTTCAAGTCGGTCAAAGAATAATGATCAGTAATAGAATTCCTAAAAGAGTACCTATTTTTGTCGATAGTCACAAAGATACTATAAATGCTTATTCTAGCACATATGACAAAAGAGTAACTATCTATGCTGGAATGTTTTTATACATGGATAACGACGACGAATTAGCTTACATTTTATCTCATGAAATTGCACATTCTGTAGAAGCTTATGGTGGAATGATTAAATACTTAGCAATGAATGCTAATTCTAAAAAATATGAGCAAAAAGCTGATTTAAACGGAATTGATTACATGGTAAAAGCTGGTTATGACCCTATCGCAGCAATTACGATGGGAAATAAAATATTTGGCGAACCTGTTTGGGATTGGGGATTTACATACACTCACCCAAAAGGATCTAAAAGACTTTTGGATATGTATAAATACATTTACGTTAAATATCCACAATACCTAAATTCTCCATATACGCAAACTGCGTCATATAAAAACTTTACATATTCAATGAATAAAGAAATAAAAGAATTTCAACAAAAACAAAAAAGACGTCAATTAAAACAACAAGAAAATGGAGATTTGTAGTATGTTGAAAAAATTATTACTAATTTGCATTTTGCTCACTGGAATTTCATATGCAGAAGAAGTGCCTATTACAATCACACCTGTAAAAAAGATTTCTACTGCAGATAAAACTTTGCAAGAAGGCAGCATTATAGAATTCAAAAATATAAAAAATGATGAAATAATTACAGGAATGATAAAAGAACTAACTCCTAACGGCTTTGCCGGAGAACAAGCAACACTTCTAATCAGTGATTTTAAATACAAAAATTCTGATAAAAAACTAAACGGAGAAGTTTACATAAAAGGTGGAGAACATAAAAAATATCAAGACCTTGCTGATAGTGGGATAGCACCAGTCACAGCCTTTATTAGAGGTGGAGAAGTTGTTTTAAAACCTGAAAAAACTAAAATCACTGTATTTTTCAGTGATTACATAAATTCAGAAAATACACCAATTAAAATAAAACCAGATCAAAAAATTTCAACTTGCTACGATGAAATTGAAGTTGGTGATAAGATTAAATTTTCAACAGTAAAAGATGTCTATAAAAATGGAAAACTATACATAAAAAAGGATACACCAATCTATGGAACAGTAGACTACGTTAGTGAAAATGGGTGGTCATATGACAATGCTCAAATAGATTTCAAAAAATTCAAAACAAAAACTGCAGATGGAAATGTTATCAATTTTACAAGTCCACTATCTATTAACGGTTTTGATATTCTTAAATATAAAGGAAAGAGAATTGCTCAATTCTTTAATTATTGTGGTGTTGCATTTAGAGGCAAAGAAGTAGAAATTATACCTCAAAAAGATAATTTAGAATTTAATCTTTGGCTAAGGTAAATACTCTAAAATCTTGTCAAAAAATACCCTTGATGAATCAATTGCAACATTAATAGTATTTTGAGCTATTTCATGCCAATTATTCTTATTGAAATTATTTGGTAATTCAGAATTTTTAGAATAATTAACAACACTCATAAAAATGTCATCAAAATCATCTGTTTTATAATTAACAGATGATTTTTTTGCATTACTGATTAAAGAATCTTCATTATCATAAATATATGTTTCAAAATCTCTATGCATATTTTTATCACGCCATTTTTGAAAAATATTACCTCTTTGAACGTGAAGACCAACACTCATATCATCTAAAAAATGTTTTGCTCGTCCTGCTTCTTCCATCATCTCTCCAAAACGAAAATACTTAGAAGCCGCAAAAAATTTATCTATATGTTCATTATATTTAGCTCTTGCATTATGCAAGCCATCTAAATCAAAAAAACTTTCTCTAAACTTTAAAAAACTTTCTACAGGGTAATAAAAATGCGTATTAGAATGAAATCCTAATTCATCAAAATCAGGTTTTTCAACAGCATACTTCAAAATAGGAATATATTTTTGAAGTTTGGGGTATTCTTCCTCAACCAATTTCTTTGCTATTTTACTGTGGGTATATGTATTTAAACCAAAGGTTGTATTGTTATCTACTTTTTGAATTTTCATAAATTTATTTTATATCAAAAAAAGAGTGTATTGAAATAATACACTCTTTTTTAAAGAAATATTAATGTTTATTTTTTGAAAACAATCTCATCATTTTCAACATCAATAATAACTTTATCTCCTCGCATAAATTTTTGAGCAAGAATTTGTTTTGATAACGGATTTTCAATTAATTGTCTGATAACCCTTTTCAAAGGTCTTGCACCATATACAGGATTAAAACCTCGAGTTGCAAGAAATTCTTTTGCATCTGGAGTAATTTCAAATTCAATTTCTTGATCTTTTAACAATCTTCTCAAATAATCCATTTGAATATCTACAATTTTTGTCAAATCTTGCATATTCAAAGCTCTAAAGAAAATAGTTTCATCTATTCTATTTAAAAATTCAGGTTTAAATCTAGTTCTTAAAACTTCCAAAACTTTTTCTTTAGTATCTTCGAAATTACTGCTTGAACCTAAAGAATTTAATGTATCTTCAAGAATAATATCACTGCCAATGTTTGACGTCATAATTATCAAAGTATTTTTAAAATCAACGGTTCTGCCTTTTGAATCAGTCAATCTACCGTCATCAAAGATTTGAAGCATTATATTGAATACATCTGGGTGAGCTTTTTCAATTTCATCAAAAAGCACAACAGAATAAGGTTTTCTTCTTACAGCTTCAGTCAATTGACCGCCTTCATCATAACCAACATATCCCGGAGGGGCGCCAACTAATCTTGATACATTATGTTTTTCCATATATTCAGACATATCAATACGAATTAGAGCATCTTCATCATTAAACATAAATTCTGCCAAAGATTTCGCAAGTTCAGTCTTACCAACCCCAGTAGGTCCTAGGAATAAGAATGTACCAATTGGACGTTTAGGATCTTTCAATCCGGAACGAGCACGACGTATAGCATCAGATACTGTATCAACAGCTTCTTCTTGACCAACTAAACGCTTATGCAAAATATCTTCCATATTCAAAAGCTTTTGTTTTTCACTTTCGACAAGCTTATTTACAGGAATTCCGGTCCATTTACTTACAACATTTGCAATATCTTCATCATCAATTTCTTCTTTTAACAATTTATTATCTGTTTTTTCTTTATTTTGAACAGCTTTCAATTGTTTTTCAAGTTCGAGAAGTTTACCATATTTAAGTTCTGCAGCCGTTTGCAAATCTGTATTACGTTCAGCTTCTTCTATTTTATTTTTAACTTTTTCTATTTCTTCTTTAATACCTGCTTCTCCAGTAATAGATGCTTTTTCTTGTTCCCATTGAGCTTTAAGTTTTGAAATCTTAGCTTCCAAATCATTAATTTGTTTTGTCAAATCAGCAACTTTATTTTTTGCATCATCATCATCTTCTTTTTTAAGAGCTTCTCTTTCAATTTCTAATTGAATTTTTTGACGCAACATTTTATCTATTTCTTCAGGCATTGAATCAATTTCAATACGCAAAGAAGAAGCAGCTTCATCAATTAAATCGATAGCTTTATCTGGTAAAAATCTGTCAGTAATATATCTATCAGACAATTTTGCAGCTGCAATCAATGCACTGTCCAAAATACGAATTCCATGGTGAACTTCATATTTTTCTTTCAAACCTCTTAAAATAGAAATTGTATCTTCAACAGAAGGTTCTCCGACTAATACCGGTTGAAATCTTCTTTCTAATGCGGGGTCTTTTTCGATATATTTTCTATATTCATTAACAGTTGTCGCACCAATAGTTCTCAATACTCCACGAGCAAGCATAGGTTTTAATAGGTTACCTGCATCCATAGAACCTTCTGTAGCACCTGCTCCAACTACCGTGTGCAATTCATCAATAAACATTACGATTTCGCCGTTTGAATCTTCAACTTCCTTCAATACAGCTTTCAATCGTTCTTCAAATTCTCCTCTAAATTTAGCACCGGCAACTAATGCTCCCATATCTAGAGATACTAATTTTACATCTTTTAAACTTTCAGGGACATCTCCACGTACAATACGTTGAGCTAAACCTTCTACGATTGCAGTTTTACCAACACCTGGTTCGCCAATCAATACAGGGTTATTTTTTGTTCTTCTATTTAGTACCTGAATTATACGTCTGACTTCTTCGTCACGACCGATTACAGGGTCTAATTTACCTTTTCTTGCAAGCGATGTTAAATCTGTTGAGAATTTTTCTAACGCTTTCATATTTTCTTCTGCATTTTTATTATCCACTTTTTTATTACCTCTAATTTTTTTCATTACATTCAAAACTTTATTAGTATCAACATTGTAATTTCTTAATAACAATTGAATTGGACTGTTATCAAGTTTGGTCATTGCTAATAAAATAGATTCTGCACTAATGTATTCATCTTTGAATTCCTCAGCTGTCTGACCTGCAATATCCAAAAGCTGATATGTCTTAGCAGATAAAAATACCTGCCCAGAAGGTGGTTCTGCTATTGTAGGAAATGATTTTATTACAGAGACAATCTTATCAATAAAACCTTGATTTAATAATTTTAACTCTGTTAAATAATCCTTAATTGCACCGCTGTCTCTAATCATGGCAAGCATAATATGCTCTGGCTGCATCTCTGAATTTTTATTAGCCTGCATAATTGCACCAGCGGAATTCAATAACTCTTGCGAGTAATTAGTAAATTTGTTAAAATCTGGCATAATATTAACTCCATTTCAAATAACTTATACATTCATTTTAACGTTATTTTTTAAAAAGTCATTGAAATTAATCTTTAATTAATTATTTTAAATTCTTACGATCAAAAGAAGTTAATAAAGCAACTGGAATAAAACCTAAAGATATTCCCCCAAAATATAATAAAGGAACTGCAATTATAGTTAACAAAACCGCATTAAAAGAATTAAAAATACCTTTTGCATGGATTACTGATAATGCAATAATTACACCATAGAATATAGCCATCAAAGGACCATATAACATACCTAACCTTGCACCATCTGCAAAAGTTTTAGCTTCAGGATGCAAAACTGCAATTATAATTCCGCAAATTAACCCTGCTATCATTGCACCAAATATAGAATAAAACAAATAAAATCCAAATATTTCTATGCCTGTACGCTTTACAGATAAATCAAACAAATTTTTAAACATAACTAAACGCTCCCTACTTGATTTCCTGTAAAATACTTATAGAATTAAACTTTTTAGAAGAATGAATATTAATATATTCTTTCAATAATTCAAAACATACACTGCAAACTTTTTCATTTGCTTTTTCATCATAATCCGTATTTGAATCAAAATCAGATTCCAAACAATAGATTAAAAAATCTCGCAATTTATAATGCATAATATTATGAATATTGTATTTTTCATTACATTTTGAGCAAACTATACCACCCATTTGAGAAGAAAAGAACATATTTTCTTCTTTTATATTATGTCCGCAACATAGACAGGTATCAAATTCCAGCCCCAAACCAGAAATCAACATCATCTTTAACTGAAATTTAATCACAGCTATCATGATTTCTACAATATCAGCAGCATTAGAAATCTTATCTAAAGCTTTATATAATAAATTATAAACTTCATTAGAGCACGGATCATCTTCAACTCCAAAATTACTTACAACTTCAGAGATATACATTGAATAAAAAATTTTATCCATATTTTGACGAGTTTTATGAAAAGTATTTAGAGCCTCTGCTTGACAAATTCTGTCTAAATTTTTACCTTTATAAAGCATTAATTTATTGGCAACAAGCAAATCCATTCTTGCGCCAAGTTTACTTTTAGGCTTTTTTACTCCCTTTGCAACTCCTCTAATAAGCCCTTTATCTTTTGAATACATAACAATAATTTTATCAGCTTCACTCAAATTATAAGCTTTCAGATTAATTGCATCAGTTACAAAATTATTCATACAACTATCTCTAATATTTTATTTAATTTTTTATTCTGATTATTTTCCTGAAGGGCCAAATGTTCCGTGGAATACACCTCTAAACATTTGCTGCAATTCATTTTTATTGTCTGAATAAGCCATTGCAACATCTTCAGAAATTAAATCTTGTTCATATAATCTATACAATGAAGTATTCATTGTAATCATGTTATTGAAAGAACCTTTTTTAACTAGTTCATAAATTTCTTCCAATTTATCTTTTTCAATAAAATCTTTAACGGTTGGAGTAACAACTAAAACTTCACATGCCGGACGACGCCCTGCGCCATTTGAAATTGGGATTAATTTTTGAGATACAGTTCCTCTTAAAATAGAAGCTAATTGACCTCTTACAAATTCCCTATCAGAAGGTTCATACATATTAACAATTCTGTTAACAGTTTGAATAGCATCGTTTGTGTGAATTGTTGCAAATACAAGGTGACCTGTTTCCGCAGCTTTTAATGCTGCTGTAACAGTTTCTTTATCTCTAATTTCACCAATAAATATAACATCAGGGTCTTGTCTTAAAGCATATTTAATACCATCTGGGAAAGAAGGAGTATCAATTAAGACTTGACGCTGAGAAACTAAAGATTTTTTATTTGTAAATATGAACTCAACAGGATCTTCAATTGTAATAATATGTTTAGGATAATTTATATTAATATAATCAATTAAAGAAGCAATCGTTGTAGACTTACCAGAACCTGTAGGACCTGTAATTAATACTAAACCATTATTCAATGTCGCAAACTGTTCTATTGATTCAGGTAGCATCAATTCTGAAACTTTTTTAATATTATAAGGAATAGTTCTGATAACTAAAGCACTTTTTCCTAATTGTCTGCTTAAATTTACCCTAAAACGAGAAACGCCATGTATTTCATACGCAAAATCTAAATCAAAGACAGCATTTACTTTCCCTTTAAAATGAACCGGCAATAAAATATCATAAGCAATTGAAATATCATCTTCTGTCAATACAGGCATGTCAACCTTAGTAATTTTACCATCAATTCTGATCGCAGGGTGTTCATCAACTTGTAAATGCACATCAGATGCCCCAACTGCAACTGCTTTTTTCAAAAATGATATTATATTAAATTTAGAATTTGAGTAATTTTCAGCCATAGTAATCCTTTCGAGTTCAAAAAAAATTATACCATTTTTTTTTACACATGACAATAATTTATTTAATGTAACAAAAACTTAATATTTTTATTAAAAAAGGAAATTCATAAAAAGAAAATTACTTTATATAAGAGTAAGGGAAATTTAAAATTTCAAAAGGGAAAAATCAATAATCGGATATTAAAAAGATTAATCAAGTTCTTCAAACAGTTTGAACAAGATTAAAGAAAAAAAAGTTTATTTTATACTCTCTCTCTTAATATCCTCGTGTTTATTTAATGTTGCCTCAAATGGCAACTTTTTTTTGCAAATAAAAAAAGAGAAAATAAAATAATTTCCTCTTTTTTATAAAAATATATATCTTAATTTTGAATTTACAATTATTTACAAATAATATACTAAACAGCTGTAATTTCTTTGAGTGTTTCCAAATATTTTACAGCATAAACTGCACCTACTGCACCGTCAGCGGCTGCTGTTATAACTTGTCTTAAAGGTGTTGTTCTTACATCTCCAATTGCAAATACACCTTCAACAGAAGTTGCCATAGTTTCATCTGTTACAATAAAACCTCTTGCATCTTGCTGTAATTGTCCTGAAATATTTTCTACATTTGGAGTCATCCCGATATAAGGAAATACTCCATTTACAGATAAATTTGAAATTTCTTTAGTTTTAACATTTTCTAAAACTACAGTATTAACAAGGTTATCACCTTTAATTTCTTTTACTACAGAATCCCAAACAAATTCAATTTTTTCATTTTTAAAAGCACGTTCTTGAACAATTTTATCAGCACGTAATTCATTTCTTCTATGAATTACATATACTTTATCTGCAAATTTTGTCAAGTACATAGCTTCTTCAACAGCAGCATTGCCACCACCAACAACTGCGACAACTTTATTTTTATAAAATGCGCCATCACATACAGCGCAATAACTAACACCTCTGCCGACAAATTCTTTTTCTCCAGGAACACCTAACTTCATAGGTTGAGCACCAGTTGCTATAATTATAGTTTTTGCTTTAAATTCATACTCATTAGTCACAATTGTCTTAGTTTTTAAATCAACACTTTGAATTTCCTGCATTGGGAATTTTTTTACACCAAACTTATCTGCATGTTCTTCAAATTTTTCCATCAAATCGTAACCCCCAATCACTTGGAAACCTGGATAATTTTCTAATTCCAAATAATTTGAAGGCTGTCCACCTAACATGTTCAAATCAACTATTGCAGTAGATACAGCTCCACGACTAGCATAAATAGCAGCAGACAATCCTGCAGGTCCACCGCCTAAAATAATTGTATCAAAAGTTAATTGCTCCATTTTCTATCCTCATTTTCCTGTAATACTTTTTCCTGATATTTTTTCGCCTTTTAAAATATATACAGCAGTATCTTTCTTAATCAATGACTTATCATGAATTGAGAAAGTTTCTAATGTTAAATAATTAACACCCGTGAAAGTATCACCGTTAAGCTTTAAATCAACAGTATCCGTTAATTTTTTGTTACCGTCATACTCCCCTGTCTTTGAAAATCTAATAATATTTCCATCAACATAATCAAGTTTAACAGAAGCACTAGCTCCTGTAAACGGGTTGTTTAAATTTATGACGTCACCACTTCTCGATAAGTTCCATACATCTACAGTCACAGGTTTAAAATATACATCCCCAGATTGTTTATCAATTTTAGCCAACACACGCCAATTCCCATAAAAGGAATTAGGAACAGAACCAATCTTTGAAACACCAGCTTTTAATGTTTCAGCTGATACTGATAAGCCTACAAAAAGGACGAAAAAGACTACGATTTTTTTTAAAATACCCATAATTAATACATAATTATTTTATTAAAATTTTCAATATTACAAAAATATTAAACTATACAGAAGCTAATTTGGCTTGTAATACTTGAGCAGATTCTTCATATCCTGCTCTACCCATTAATGCATAAGTATAATTTTTTGCCTGTTCTACACCTGGTTGATTAAACGTATCAATATTATATAATTCACCTGCAATTGCAGTCTGAACTTCTAGCATATAAAGGAGTTGAGCAACATTGTATCCATCAACTTTATCAAGATATATTGAGATTGTAGGACGTTTATAATCAGCTAAAGATACACGAGTAGAATCAGCTTCTGCATTAATTAATTGATTAATCGTCTTACCTCCAAGATAACCAATTCCTGTATATTCAAAAATATTAGGAATTTCAAGAGTATTATCAAAATTTTTAACTCTTATAAAGTTTATTACCTTATTATTTGGACCTTCATTGTATAACTGAATTTGAGAATGCTGATCAGTAGCGCCTAATGCCTTAATTGGAGTAGGCCCAACACAAACAGCATTACCTTCTTTATCTTTATTTTTACCTAAAGATTCTGCCCATAACTGAACATACCAATCTGATACATATTTCAATTTACTAGAATAAGGCATCATAACAGATAAATTTTTCCCCTTTTTAGTGTCTAATAAATAATGAATTAAAGCATTTTGAGCAGCAATATTTTCTTTAATATCAGTATTTTTTAAAGCTAAATCCATATCTTTGATACCGTTTACAATCTCATCAATATCAATACCAACAAGCGCAAATGGTAACAAGCCTACTGCTGAAAATACTGAAAACCTTCCACCGACATCATCTGGAACTACAAAAGTTTTATACCCTTCTTGTTCAGCGATCTGACGTAAAATCCCTGTTTTTTTATCTGTTGTAGCTACAATATTATATCTGTAATTATCACCTAATTCTTGTTCTAAAATATTTTTAACAATCATAAATTGAGACATAGTCTCAGCAGTAGAACCAGATTTTGTAATAACATTAACTAAAGTCTTTTTTAAATCTAAAACATTTAAAAGACCTACCATATAATCAGGGTCAATATTATCTAAAAAGAAAATTCTAGGAAGCCCTTCTCTTTGCTCTGGAGATAATAAATTCCAAAAAGGTTTTAATAACGCTTCTGTAACAGCTAATCCTCCTAATGCAGATCCTCCTATACCTAATACAAGTATATTATCAAAACGACCTTGCACCATAGCTGCATACTCTTTTACATACCAAAGAGTTTCTTCATTATATCCCAGATTCATCCACTGAAGCCATTGCCCAAGTTTATCTTTTCTTTTATTCAAATCAACGATAATATTAGCTATTTTGTCTTTATAATTTTCGAATTCTTGTTCTAAATTAAGCCCGTTATCTTCACCGATAATTTTTTCATCTACCCTTTTATAGTCTAATGTTATCATCTGCTCCCTATAACAACCTTTCTTACATTAACCTTTTATACATAACCCTTTATTTATGTTATTTATACACTTATTATATACGCTGAAGGTTTTTATACAAGGTACAACAGAATATTTTAATATTTATTTACTTATACTTAATCTCATTTTACACAACGTAACCGTGCTCCACGAGTTTTTAAATAAGGTGTTATCCAACCACTATTTGACCCCATAGCCCAACTTGTTTCATTATCAATAGATGTAGAAGAAAGATAATCAGAATTCAAATTTAACAAATTAAAATTAAAATACATTGCCATTAATTCATCTTTCTCTGGGACTTTATATTCTGCTCCTAGTTTAGCACAAATAGAAGGAGCTGTATAAAAATTTGCGTCACTTGAATTTACCTTATAAACATTTGGCGCAACTGTATGCATTTCAATACTGTTAGGATAAAGAACTGTAACAAACCCAATATCTTTTCCCATCTGATTTGGAGAACTTAACCCATTTATATCATATATAACATTCAAACACATTCTGTCTTGAAAAAACATTGCTGACGACTTATTATCACTTATACAACTTTTATTATAAAATAAGTTAAACGAATACCCATTTGGCATAACAAAGCCATAACTCTTTTCTGAAGGGTCTATATATGTACCTTTTGACATATTAGGAGCCAAATCATTTATGGTTATTGGCATTGTCGCTCTTTGCTCATTAACTGTAAATATCTTATTTGTTCCTGTTTCAATTCCGCATTCTCTTAGATTTTCATTACTGCAAGTTTTTAACATTTTTATCTCTTTACTTAAATAATTTTCAACAAAATCCTCTGAATTTTCTGCAGAACGAATATCAGAGTTTAAAGCAACTAATTTGACAGCATCCCCAATATTTTTCAATATTACTTTTCTTGCGGTATCATATTGTTTCTCTTCTATAGAATCAAATACTCGAGGCAATAATAAAACTGCTATTATCCCTATAATACCCATTGTTATTAATAACTCAGCAATAGTAAAACCAAATGCTTGAGGAGCAATTAAACTGCCCCCCCCCCGATATTTTTAAATCTTTTCATTTTTCTTGCTCCTTTCTTAATTTATTACATAAATAATTATAACAACATTTACATTAAACTTCAATTTTAGCCTTTGGTTGTCTTTGCAATTTAACTTTTTCTTCCAAACGTTTTTGGTTATACCCATAACCTGCATAAATTGCAACACCCATTAATAACCAAAGAGGGAAATATAATGATGAAGTTGTTAAAAACTTCATAGAATATACCATTAAACCTCCACAAGTAATAATACCTAAAATAGGAAATACCGGGGAAAACGGAACTTTAAATGGTCTTGGTCTATCTGGATCTGTTTTTCGTAATATTAATACTGCGATACAAATTATTATAAAAGATGTAAATGTTCCGAAATTACATAATTCCGCAGAAATATTTAAATCCATAAACAATGTACATACAATTACAACAATACCTGAAATCCAAGTTAAAACATGCGGAGTTCTGTATTTTTTATGAATTAATCGCAATGATTTAGGTAAAAATCTATCCCTACTCATTGCATATAAAATTCTTGTAGTACCTAATTGATAAATCAAAATTACAGATGTTAACGCACACAAAGCACCTATTGAAATCAAACCTGCAAACCAATCTTTACCGATTACACGCATTGCATGCGCAATAGGAGCCTGAGTATCAATATGACCTAAAGGAACATTACCTGTCAAAACTAATGCTACTGCAACATACAAAACAGTGCAAATAATCAAAGTTCCTAAAATCGCAATAGGTAAATCTCTTTGAGGATTTTCAGTTTCTTCTGCAGTTGTAGAAATAGCATCAAACCCAATATATGCAAAGAAAATTAAAAATGCACCCATAAATACACCTTCAAAACCGTTAGGTGCAAATGGTACCCAATTTTCTGGCTTTACATAAAATGCTCCAACAACTATAAATGATAAAATCATAAACATATTTACGCCAACCATAATACTTGCAAACCTAGTTGACTCTTTGACTCCCTTTATTAGCAAAATAGTAAGTAATAATACAATTACCATTGCAGGTAAATTAATTGCAACAGGGATTTTATCGAATAAATATGGCATTTGAGAATGAGGGTCTAATCCAAATTTATCACAATATGCAAACATATAACGATAATCAGTTCTCAACCATAATGGGAAATTTACAACAAAATCAGGCAAAATATGCTTAAATCCTTTTAAGAATTGAACAAAATACCCAGTCCAAGCACAAGCTACTGTAATATTTCCGATTGCATATTCTAACATCAATATCCAACCGACCATCCAAGCCATGAACTCTCCCATTGTAGCGTAAGTATAAGTATAAGCACTTCCAGCTACTGGAATCATTGCTGCAATTTCGGAATAACATAATGCTGAAAAAACACATGCGATAGCTGCTAAAACCATCGATATAATAATTGCAGGACCAGCACCAGCACTTTCAGGACCACCTTGTATTGCTGACCCGATAATCGTAAAAATACCGGTTCCGACAACTGCACCAATACCTAGTACAATCAAATCAAATACATTCAAAGTCTTTTTTAATTCAGACTTTTTACTCACAGCTATTAATTCGTCGGGGCTTTTTTTCTTTAAAGTGTTTAATAATATATTTTTCAATTCCATTATTTCATCATTTCTTGTTTTTTAAGTTCTACTTTTTCATTATGGATTCTATTTTCGTTTTGTCTATTTCTTACAAATCCATATAATAAATAAATTATAGCACCTACACCTAACCAAACAGGGAATAATAAAGCTGAACCAGATGGCTGCATTGATTTATAAATCATAAGCCCGCCACAGCAAATAATCCCTAATGCTGGTGTAACTGGTGAAAATGGAACCTTAAAAGGTCGAGGTCTTTCAGGATCTGTCTTACGTAATATCAATACTGCAACACATACAATTATAAAAGATGTAAATGTTCCATAATTACATAATTCAGCAGCGACATCAAGATTTAAAGTTAATATTCCAAGCACAGCCAACAAACCAACTGTCCAAGTCAAAAGTGCTGGTGTATGAAATTTTGGGTGCAACTTTTGAAATCTTTGAGAAATAAAATGATCTCTACTCATTGCATATAAAATTCTTGTTGCAGCCATCTCTAATACTAACAATACAGATGTCAAACCTGCTAAAGATCCTATTGAAATCAATCCAGCTGCCCAATTCATATTAAATAAAGACATACAATATGCCATAGGCGCTTTTAAAAATCCCATAGGAACAGCAACACTTGTATCTTGTAAACCTGTTAAAACTAGAGCAACAGATACATATACAATTGTTGTAATTATTAAAGATCCAATAATACCGATTGGCAAATCTTTTTGAGGATTCTTACATTCCTCTGCAGCTGTTGCAAGGGCATCAAATCCGATATAAGCAAAAAATATTAAAAATGCTCCTGCAAAAATACCTGCAGCTCCATTAGGAGCAAAAGGTGTCCAATTTTCTGGTTTTACAAAAAATGCACCTGCAACTACAAACAATGCAATTACTGCAAGTTTTATAAATACCATAACCCCTGCCATTTTTGTAGAATCTTTTGTCCCTTTAACCAAAATCATTGTAATTAAAAGAACTATTAAAATAGCAGGTAAATTTATACAAATTGGTAATCCAAATAATATCGGAATATGAACAGAAGAATCAGAAGCAACTATTTTAGCTGCACTAAAAGCATCATTAACAAGCCAAACTGGAGGATGGGCAATCCAAGCTGGTAAAACTTTTTCAAACCCGCTTAAGAACTGAACAAAATGATTTGACCAAGCGCAAGCAACAGCGATAAACCCAATTGCATACTCAAGCATTAAAACCCAGCCTACCATCCAAGCTGCAAATTCTCCTAATGTCGCGAATGTATAAGTATAAGCACCACCTGCGACAGGTATCATTGTTGCGAATTCTGAATAACATAGCGCTGAAAATATACAAGCAATAGCTGCAATAATCATAGAAACAACTAATCCAGGACCTGCTCCTAATGCAGAACCATCTGCACTACCAGCTGCAGCAATACCAACAACTGCAAAAATTCCTGATCCTATAATTGCACCTACACCTAAAATAATTAAATCAAAAACTCCAAGAGTTTTTTCTAACCCTTCTGATTTTGCATCAGCAAGCATTTCATCAGGATTTTTAATCCTGGTAATTGTCTTTAAAAAGTTGCGAGTAAATGTCGCACGATGAAATTTTTCAGCCATCTATTTTCCTTATGTTATTTACAAAGAGGGAATCCCATTTCTTCTCTTTGTGCTACGTATAATCTTGCAACAGCAGAAGCCATTGTTCTTACTCTATTGATAAAATTAATTCTTTCATCTTTACTGATTACGCCTCTTGCATCCAAAAGGTTAAATGTATGAGAACATTTCAAAACGTAATCATAAGCTGGTAAAACTAATTTTGAATTAATACAATTATCAACTTCTTTTTGATACAAATCAAACATTGTAAACAAAGCTTTTGCATCACTAACTTCAAAATTATATTTTGATTGTTCTATTTCATTTTGCAAGAAAATTTCGCCATATTTAAGCGTATCATTCCACATAATATCATATACGGATTCCTTGTTTTGCAAATACATTGCAATTCTTTCCAAACCATAAGTTAATTCCAAAGCAACAGGTTTAACTTCAACACCACCAACTTGTTGGAAATATGTAAATTGAGTAATTTCCATACCATCAAGCCAAACTTCCCAGCCTACACCTGCAGCACCTAAAGTCGGAGATTCCCAGTTATCTTCTACAAATCTTACATCATGCTCTTTTAAATCAATACCCATAGCCTCTAAACTTTTTAAATAAAGTTCTTGAGCATTATCTGGAGATGGTTTTAAGATTACTTGGAATTGATAATAATGACCAAGTCTGTTTGGATTTTCACCATATCTTGCATCTGTAGGTCTTCTGCAAGGTTCAATCATTGCAGTATTCCAAGGTTCAGGCCCCAATGAACGCAAAAAAGTTGCAGGATTCATTGTTGATGCACCTTTTTCAATATCATAAGGTTGTTGAATGATACAACCGTAATCTGACCAAAATTTTTGTAAATTAAAAACTAGTTCTTGAAAGTTTAAAGCCATAACATATTCCATTATATATTGTATTTATTACACTCTTTTGCACAAATAAAGCAACACCGCTCACACGTGCTTTTTTCATAGTACGTCCAACATATTAAAATTGCAAATTTTATGTTTAAAAATATTAAGATAAAAATAAAATTTATTGAAAATAATACTTTTGACTACAATATTTTTGATTACCATTGACGCATTTAAGATAATCTAAATTTTCCATTTGAATTACCCAAGCTCCACAACCAGAACCATTCCACCAACCAGCATTAGACACAGATGAAGTAGGATCACACATCTCAGAACTTCCGTGAGTCCCTCTTGTCCCACGAGGAACTATACTAGCTTTTCCAACATGAAAAGTAAAAGTATCAACACCCCAACGATTTGGGCCTTTATCTCCATTTATATCAACCGCAAAATGAAAACAGTAATTATTAAGTCGATCGCATGATAATGCATTAGCAAAAGAGGTTTGAGCTCCCACACCAGCGACAATACCGTCACTCATAATTAAAGCTGAGCCAGCACCTGAAGATGTAGACCCCATAGTATTTACATCGTTGTTCACTAAATCTTTTCTTCTTACACTACTAAAACAACCTTTTGTTTTCTCATCACAAATCTTTACGTTACTAATATATTTAGAAAACATAATAATAATATCATCCCAGCTCTCTACATCCCAATTTGTTGGATCTCCATAATCATTCAAAACTCCTATATAAGCATTTGATAATGTTGAATATGCCTTTTTTAAACGAACAACAGTTTCTTTTTCGCGATGATTTGCTATCAATGTAGGCATTGTCATTGCTGCGACAACACCTATAATCCCTAATGTTATTAAAACCTCTGCTAATGTAAATCCAAATCTGTCATTGCGAGACTTTTGTCGAAGCAATCCAGTTTTTAGTTTTAATAATAGGCTGGATTCTTTCGGGTATCTACCCTCAGAATGACTATATCTTCTAAACCCTTGTGTAGAGAGCTTTAAATTGCCCCCCCCCCGACTGCTACGCAGGTAGACAATTCTACACAATTATCTTTTAATTTGCAAGATTTTTGTGGCTGTCTTGTTGTAAATCTTTTCATATCAAACTCCTTTCTTAATTTATTAATCTATTATTTATCATACAATATTTACAAATTTTGCACAATAGTGTTAGAATTTATATAAACAAAGGAGATAAATTATGGCTAATAAAATAATAATATTTTCAGGGAAACAGTATTCTGGCAAAGATACAGTCGCAAAAATTATGCTTGCAGAAATGAAAGATTACAAAAGATGCGCAATGGGAGATATAATAAAACTTACATATGGTGAACAAAAAGGACTTACATATGAAGAAATTGAAAAAAACAAACCTTTGTACAGACAAGATTTAATTAATCTTGGCAATTGGGGAAGAGCTCAAGATCCAGATTACTGGCTAAAAAAAATCATAGAACAAGATGGAAATATTATTGTCACCGATGTAAGAGTTCCACATGAATACGAAGTATTTAAAAATGCAGGAGCAATTACAATAAGAGTTGAAGCATCAAGAGAAACAAGAGCATCGCGAGGAGAACTTGTAGGCGAAAATGATATTACAGAAGTTGGACTTGATAATATTAAAGACTGGGATTATGTAATAGAAAATAATTCTGATTATGAAACATTAAAAGAAAAAGTTTATGCAATTATACAAAAAATAAAAGAGGATTAATAAAAATCCTCTTTTATTTTACAATATTAGCTTCTTAACAAATTAGACCATACCCTCTTTAACAGCTTTTACTGCAGCTTGTACTCTATCATTTACGCACATTTTTTGTAATATTGAGCAAACATGAGCTTTTGCAGTATGTACACTAACAATTAATTCTTTTGCAATCTCTGTATTACTTTTACCTGATACAAGATGTTTCAATACTTCAAATTCTCTTTCTGTCAAAGGAACACGACCTTCCGAACTTGATTTACTTGGTAAAATTCCTACATTATCAATTTTAGGCAAAGAATTTAACGTCATTTGTGCAACCATAGGATCAATCCAACATACACCAGTTGAGACATCTCTGACAACATCTGCTAATTTATTCGGATCAATATCTTTCAAACAATAAGCACTAGCTCCTGAACTTAATGCAGCAATTACTTCTTCACATCTGTCATGAGAAGTTAAGGCAATAATTTTTGAATCAATATTCATTTCACGGCATTTAACCATAGCCTCAATACCATTCATGCCAGGCAGACCTAAATCCATTAAAATAACATCTGGTTTATGCCTTTCGATTAATTTTAGACCTTCAACAGCATCTTCAGCTTCAGCGACCACATTTATATCATCATTTGCATTTAAAGCACAACGCAGACCCACTCTTGTTAATTTAAAATCTTCTACAATAATCACACTAATAGTTTTGATTTGAGTTTCTGCCGTTTTTTGAGTCATGTCTTTACCCCACTTTCATAACAATTGCTTCTACATATCATCATCGACATGACTATTAAAGAATATCTATGAGTGTTAATCCATTACCCATATGGGTAATATTATTGTAAAAAGTACAATTAATATTCAAATTATAATTTATTTAATTATCATGATATAATATTTTTGAAATCTAAAAATTATAGTTTAAGGGAGTGTGGAAATGTTAGAATTCCTTTTTGGAAAAAAGAATAGCAATCAAAATGAGAAAATCCTCAGATTAAATAAGATTTATGCAGCTTTAAAAGAAAATTATCCTGCTGAAAAAATTTCAAATGAAAGAAAAAAAGAATTAAGCAGTCTCATAAAAAAATATGGCTATTTACCTTATCCATACGTAAAAGCTATTGAAGAGTTAACGACAGAAGAAATCCTCTTCGGTCTTGAAATAAAATGGGAAAACAACAAAGTATTTAAAGACAATGAATTCACAGTAACAGATGATAAAATAAGTGTTTTAGCAAGAAATAACATAAAAAATTCTTCTTGGATTCAAAAAGAAGGGCATGACATTAAATTAATAAATCTTGCAGGACTTGGTGATGGCAATAAATCAAAAGATACCGGCAAATTCATTGATTGGCTACGTCAATTATTAATTTTACCAACAGGGAATTTAGAAAATAACATTTTCAACACTACAATATATCTGATACCATTCCACCCAAGAGAATTTGGTTGTGCTTATCTTCCTAAAAGTTCAGAAGTCAGTGAAAAACTATTTGACGAAAATATTGAAAAACTTACAGGAATGAATGCAAAAGAACAAGTCCAAACTTTTATTATGCTATCTCAATTAGCTGGGCACCCAGTAATTTATGATATTTTACCACAGACCGGAAGATTTTCTAAAGCTGTACTTGCAAACCCTGAAATTGCAAGATGGTTTGATATAAATATCTTAAATAAAGAATTAGATGCTAATATTGATAAAATAGCAAAAAACATGCCGGAATCTTTTGATGATGAAGATGTAGAACTAGTAAAAAATATTTATAAAGATTCTCAAAACGGATCATCAGGAGATTTAAGCTCTCATTACAAAAACATCTATGACACATTTGACAGTTTAATGAACGAAGCTAAAAAAGAACTTTCAAATGTAATGATGAAAAAAGAAAATCAAGAAAAAATTCAAAAAAGAGCAAGAGATATTGTCGCAAAAATTCATGGATTTAAAAATAATCAAAAATTAACAGAAGATGATATTACAAAACAAATAGATGCGATCCAAGAATTAATAAAAGAAGGGTTATGGCCAGCTCCTGGTGGTGCTTGGTGTTCAGCAGGCGTTCCAATTTATGACAAAATGAGCGAATGCGGAGGTTACCCGACTTTTAAACATTATGACTATAAAGGAGAAGATGTTACAAGTTTTGCAAATTTGGATTGTCAAACTCCTTATTATTTCTGCTACTTAGAAAACGGCTCATTCAATACTCCTGTAATTGATTATTTTGTAAACTACATGGTAAATCTTCAAAAAGATTACAATTTTGACGGATATAGAGTTGATCATATTGACCACATTGTCGATAAAGTTTCAGAAAACCATGGACGTCCTATCAGTTATAGAGCCCCAAGAGTAGTTTTAAATAAATTAAACAAAACAATGAAAAGTAAAATTCCATACTTTGGAACACTTGCAGAATATATGTTATGGGACGATTACTTAAAAGAATATCATAAAGAAATGAACTTTGACCTTTTATGGGGAAATGATATTGTATCACAATCTGAGAAAACTCCAGAAAAAATCACAGAAGATAATCAACATCTATTTAACTATAATGTCAATTTCAAAAAAGGAGAAAAACTCTCTATATTAAAAACATATAACAATCAAGATGGTGAATTCAGATGTATTGACCAATACCCTGGACAATTGGGAGAAAACGGTGCTTTGTATAAATGGTTTAAATACAAATTTTTACCAGGCGGAAAATTTGCGCAACGTCCAATGTTATATGTAGACGGAGATGAAAGTTTCACAAAACGAGGCATTGAAAGCGTAATAGGTGAAGAAATGTCAATGCCGAGAGAAAAGAATTACGAATTTTATAAAAAATTCAATGCAATAGACGTATTTGTAAAAAATAATTCTATAATATCAAATGGCGAAGCTCAAATGATAATTCAAGACGATGACGGTTTTTCATCTTGGATTATATCAAAAGTCCCAGAAAAAACTGCATATCTTGTTGTTTCAAACTACAAGTACACAAATGAACGTGTTACAATGTTTGATGAAGACAATAAAAGTTATTCAGAAATAATGCATGGGCAACCGGTATTTGATAAAACAATCAATTTACCATCTGATTATGTGATTTTAAAAGAATATTACATTGACGATGATGAATTCGTTTCAAATCCTTTTGATACAGAAACTTCTACATTACATTTCGACAAATTGGAAGCAAGTGAATTCAGAGTATATGAATTGAAAAGAGCTTGACAAAAATTGAAAAATCATAAATAATAAACTAAAAAAATATGGAGGTTGAAAAATGTTTGTACAAGAAGCTTTGAGAGTCCCCCCCCCCGCAAAATACAGATGTAGCAAGTATATCAATAAAAGAGATTTACTTTTTTAACAAAAATTGCTATACTAGTGACATGAAACATCACACAAAAAGAAGAAAAGCTTTTACTTTGGCAGAAGTATTGATTACTTTGGGAATTATTGGGGTTGTTACGGCTCTGACAATTCCAACATTAGTTAATAATTACAGAAAACGAGTGCTTGAAACTGGTTTTAAAAAGTCAATGTCCACCATTCAACAAGCTCTAAATACTACTGCGTCAGAATATGGTGCTGATTATTTAATAAAATACAGTATAGACGATATGGTAAAAACATCAATACCAAAAGAAGAAAGAATCGCAATTAACGAAATATTTGCAGAACAATTAAAATATGTTAAAATCCTTACAAATAGAGAGACTTCTAAAATACAAACATACAGCTTTAAAAGTAAACAAGAAATAGGAAGTAGATATGAAATACTAAGACCATTTGATGGCATAAATTCCCCTAATATGTACATATTACCGGATGGAACAACTGTCACAGGAATGGCATTTCAAACTCATGGAACATATGATGGTATAAAAATAGGCTTTGATACCAACGGCCCATCGAAAGGTCCAAACCGTTTCGGATACGACCTATTTATTTTTGACACAGGATATTGGAACGCAACACTATGCGACGATGGGACTAACTACTATGGATGTTTTAAATATGCTCAAAAAGACCAATGGCCAGATGATCCTAATAAAAAATATTGGGATAATTTAAAGTTATAAAAAACTATTGCCCAAATAATAATCTTGTTTTATGCTATAGATATGATAAAACAGCTTAGAATAAAAGATTACATTTTAATAGACGAACTCACTGCAAACTTTGATGAAAAATTAAATGTTATCACAGGGGAAACAGGTGCAGGTAAAAGTATATTAATAAACGCAATTGATATAGCTTTTGCTCCCCGCGTATCTAAAGATGTAATAAAACATGATAAAGAAAAAGCTGTTATTGAACTTGTTATCGAAAATAAAAAACATGATTTAAGCAAATTGTTTGAAGAAAATGGTGTTGATAATTTCGGCACTGAAATTGTTTTAACAAAAGAAATTACTCAAAATGGAGTACGTTCTAGAGTAAATGGAACTCTTGTTAATCAAGAATTTATAAAACAATTAAAATCATATTTCCTTGATATTCATTCTCAACATCAAACATATGCTTTTATGCAACCCAAATATCATATAAATCTTTTAGACAACTATGCTAAAGAATCATATGGCAATAAACTAGATACTTATAGGGAAAAATTCAAAGAATATCAGCATTTGCAATCTCAACTTGAGAATTTAAAAAATGCTTCAAATGCAACAGAAAGTCAGATAGAATTTTTACAATTCCAAATAAATGAAATAGATAGTGCAAATATTCAAAGCCCTACCGAAGATGAAGAATTGAATTCTGAACTTGAAGTTTTAGAAAATGCTGAAAAATTAAAAGAACTAACAGGCACATCTTACTGGGCTATTAATGGTGATGACGGATCTATAATAGAAGCCTTAGGTAAAATCAAACAAAACATCTCAAAAGCGGCATCTATGGACAAAAATTTGGAAGAATTAGAAAGTAATCTAATAGATGCAATTGAGAGATTAAAAGATGTAGGATCTGACCTTAGGGATTATAGCCAAAATTTAGACAATGATACAGAAAGACTTAATGAAATCCAAGAAAGATTATTCCTACTTGATAAACTCAAAAGAAAATATGGCGGGACTTTAGAGTCCGTTCTTGAAACTTTTGATAAATTATCTAAAGAATTAAATGCAATAGAATTTTCAACACAAAATATAGAAGAACTGGAAGCAAAAATCGAATCTACTCATAAAGAATTAATGCATACAGCATCTGAAATAAGTGAAAGCAGACAAAATTATGCTCAAGTTTTATCTGTTCTAATCCAAGAAAAATTAGAAAAATTAGAACTACCAAAAGCAAGATTTGAAATTTCAGTTACACAAAAAGAGCTATGTTCTGATGGAATTGATAATGTAGAATTCTTAATATCAACAAACGTGTCAGAGGATTTAAAACCTCTTGCAAAAGTTGCATCAGGCGGTGAAATATCTCGTGTAATGCTTGCGATAAAATCCATTTTTGCACAAAGTGATGCTATTAATACAGTAATCTTTGATGAAATTGATACAGGAATTTCCGGTAAAGCATCACAAAGTGTTGCTGATGAAATTGTAGAATTATCTAAATACCACCAAATAATTTTAATTACACACCAAGCTATTATCGCATCAAAAGCAGATAAACATTTTTATGTAAGAAAATCTCAAAGTGATGAAACAAAAGTTGAAGTATATGTACTCACAGGAGAAAATAGAATTAAAGCTCTTGCAGAATTAGCTGGCGGTGAAATTAACGAGCAATCAATTGAATTCGCGAAATCATTAATTTTACAATAAAAAAGGAGCTGTAAAACTCCTTTTATGTTTAGTATATTTAATATAAAAGATTAATCCAAATTACTTATGGAACATATACAATCCTAATCCTCAATAAAATCTCTGAAGTGCTGTAATTCCTTTTTCTCTCTGATTTTTGATAATGCGGAATCCTCAAGTTGTCTTATTCGTTCTTTTGAATATCCCATTATCTCTCCTAGCTGTTCTAAAGTTTTAGGCATTTCTCCATTTATCCCAAAACGATAAGTTATAATCTTTTTTTCTCTTTCAGGCAAAGTTGATAATAAATCCTCAATACTTCCTTTCAATGCGTTATTTTTAGTTTGAATTTCTGGAGATCTGTAAGATTTATCCTCAATATAATCCCCGATATTCAAATCTTCTGTAACTGGGGTTTCCAAACTTATCGGTTCTTTTATTATTGACTTTTTTATTGTCATAAGCTGTTTTGATGTAATCCCCAACCCTTCAGCTACTTCCATATCAGTAGGTTCACGCCCTAATTCAAAAGATAATGTCGTATACATCTTTTTATATTTTCTAATTTTATCTGTCATATGAACAGGAATTCTTATTGTTCTTGAATTATTTGAAATTGCTCTTATAATAGTTTGCTTTATCCACCAAGTTGCATAAGTTGAAAATTTAAAATTCTTTGAATAATCAAATTTTTCTGCAGCTTTTATCAAACCTAAAGAGCCTTCTTGCACTAAATCCATAAATAAGACACCTTGTCCGATATATTTTTTTGCAATACTTACAACAAGTCGTAAATTTGCTTGAACAAGTTTTCTTTTTGCTATTTCTGCTTGAGATTTTTTCCCTTCTTTTATTTGTTTTCCAAGAGCTTTTTCCTCCTTTGAATTTAACAATTTTACTTTTCCTATATCTTTCAAATACATTTGTAAAATATCATCATCATTTGATATAGAATTAAATGTTTTTGGTTCTTCGATATCGTCATCATCAATTTCAATAAATTCTGTACCATACTGATACTCCGGTTTTAAATCTTTATACAAATCTTCTTCAATATATTTTGTAACAGCCATTTAAATCCCTCATCTTCTACAAAATTGTCACACTTTTATTTTTTTTGACGTAGAATGAGAAATTTTGTTTCAAAGTCTATTTTTGTGTAAAATATAAATTATGGGAATTGTAAGTGAAAAAGATTTTATAGAACGCGTTAAAAATTTATCTGAAACATCTTTCAAACCTGGAGAAAGAAAAGATTTAAACGTTTTAGATTCACATGATTTCAGATATTTAGAATCAGGAGAATTTGGAGCAAATTTACATATACATTCTGAATATTCAGATGGGTCAATGTCAATTGATGAGCTTTTAGAAAATGCTCAAAAAATCACTGAAAAAAATCCAAACTTTTTACTTGCACTCACTGACCATGATACAATAGACGGGACAAAAGAAATTACTAAAAAAATAGAGAAATATAAAAACGTAAATATTTGTCTTGGACTTGAAATATCAACAATTGGAATAAATTTCCCAAATCAAAAAAAGCCTTGTCAGATACATTTACTTGTCTATGGAATAGATCCATTTGATGAAAAATTAAATAATTATTTATCTCATAAAAGAGATTTAAAACTTCAACTTGCAAAAGCGACTATTGAAAAATTAAATTCTGCACTGCCAGGATACAATTTTAATATAGAAGAAGCATCAAAATGTCATATTATGATTAAAAAAGGACAAGATGAAGTTGCTCATCCTCTAAAAAAATACACAGCAGGCAAAATTTTACTTGACTATTATTTTCCTAATGCTGATTTTTCATATGATGCACCGATAAAGGAATTTAAATATTTATTCAAAACAAGTAGTGAACCTTATTATAAAATTTATAAAAAAGCTCTCGAAATGTATATCGGGCATGAGTTGCCTCAAATTCCGGAAAAAATTGAAAATAAAATTCAAATAGCAAAAGAAATATATATGCAATCTCACCCAACAATTGGAAAAATGCTTGAGCCTTTTTCTTCCTTTGAAGATGCTGTAAAATTTGTATCACAACTAAATTTTGGAGTAATGTCAATTGCACATCCAGCAAGAACAAAAGCTTATTGCCCTGAATTTTACACATACCTTTTTGAACATTTCAAAAAATACGGCAAAGATAAAGCATTATTATACGAAGGTTACTATCAATCATACGAAGGCGATTATTATCAAAAATGGCAATCAAAAATTGATGAAGCAGCGAAAAGGTTTAACCTAATTAAAACAGGCGGACTTGATTCTCACGGAAAAAATATTATCACAAGATGTCCGTATTCATAATAAGAAAGGGCAAAATGATTAAAAGATTATTACCAATTTTTATACTTTTATTTATATTATCATCAACTAAAGTACTTGCAGATGAAGGCTATGTGAGTCCAGAATCATATGCCGTAAATGAAGCTGACTTGATTGATTATATTGATGTTCCTCCACCTGCACGCCCAAATATTGATAATCTTGACAAGCCCGTAAAAATAAAAAAACAGAAAGAGAGAAAAGTTAGAGAAGAAAAACCGAAACCATATAAACGTGGTCCTGTTTATCACATGGCAAAATGGTGGACTGATCAAAGATACAAACGAGAAGAACCTCATCATGGGGAAAAACATGAAATAAAAGTAAAACAACGTATGGAATATGAAAAACAACTTCTCGAAAAACAAGAAGAAAATCAGACGACACCTGAAGAATAACATATTTCTTTTTTAATACTAAGAAACGAGAAAAATATAAAATTTAGTGTTAAACAGCAACAAAACAAAGCAAAAGACAATAACCTAAGAGCTGAATTTACTAGAATTTTCCAAGAAATTAACGATTCAATAGAAATTTTAGAAAAAACTTTATAAAAAATAGTTGACAATAAAATTTGTTTCAGTTATTATTAATCTTGCTGAGGGCGTTTAGCTCAGTTGGTAGAGCGCCTCCCTTACAAGGAGGATGTCAGAAGTTCGAGTCTTCTAACGCCCACCATTTATAAGACCTCTATTAATGAGGTCTTTTTTAGTAAGGAGAATATGTTTTTATGAAAAAGATTTTTATAACGTTTTTATTCCTTATATCTACGGCATTAAGTGCTTATTCTTTTGATTACATAAAAGAAAAACAATCTGTTTATTATAATCCGCAAACTACAAAATGGAGCACTACTCAAACATCTCCTAAAGATATTAGATTGATATACAAAATGTTCGTAGGTTCTGGAGGTTTTTCTGAATATTACAACAACAAAGGAAAACTTGCTATAGGACCTTTTACAAACATGGAATTTATCAACAATGGTGATTTTATCGGTGTTGATAATGCTAATTTAAAATTTGTGAAATATATCTACAATAACGGCTATTTTAAAGCTATTCAACTAGATGAAGCTTATATTCAATCCCTTTTCCCTAATGCTGAAATTGTAAAGATTTCTCAATTTAAAAATAATGAAATCACTCTATACAAAAAGCCTTTAGAGAAAAAACAATTTCTAATTCTTAACGATACAAAACAAGGTTTTTATAAATATTCATACAAACCTAATAATGTACAACAAACTTATGTAAAATCATTATTAAATGCTAATAAATTTGGGAAAATCACATTCTCTCACTATGGTGATGATAATGATTTATTCCCAGCTTTAAAAATTCACATAAAGAAACAAAAAAAATGAAAATTAATGATGAATTTATCGTAAATATAGAAAAACTATCAAATCTTGGAACAGGAATTGCAAGAATTGATGGTCAAGTTGTATTTGTCGAAAATGCATGCCCGCAAGACGAATTAAAAATAAGAATTTCAAAGGTAAACAAGAATTTTGCAACGGCAAAAGCAATCGAAATTATAACACCATCACCATATAGAACAAATGCATTCTGCCCTATGCAAAAAGTTTGTGGGGCATGCCAATTACAATTCATTGATTATGATTATCAATTACTTCTAAAAAAACAAATTGTAGAAGATACTATGAGAACAATTGGACATATTGATACTCCAATAAATACGCCAATTAAAAGTCCTGAGATAAAATCTTGCAGACATAAAATTCAATATCCGGTATCACAAACAAAAGTATCAAAAAAGCTACTTGCAGGTTACTACAAACCGCAATCACATGAAATTGTTAATATCAAATATTGCCCAATACAACCAGAAATTTGCAATAAAGTTATTGATTTTATAAGAAATACAGCAAATGAATATAATATTTCTGGCTACAATGAAAAGAAGCACACTGGAGATTTACGACACATTGTAATCAGATCTTCTTCTTATAATGGGAAATTATTAGTTACATTAGTTATAAATACAAATAAAATATCAAAGAATATAAGTGACTTTTCAAAAAGAATTTTTGATGAATTTGAAGATGTTACTGGTGTTTGTATTAACTTTAATAACAAAAAAACAAATGTTATTTTAGGGGAGAAAACAGAATGTATAATCGGAGATGATTTTATTTATGAAAAAATTTTAGATAAAACTTTTAAAATAGGATCATCTACATTCTTCCAAGTAAATCCTAAAAGTGCTGAAAACATCTTTAAGTACGTAAAAGATGAAATAAAAAAACACAACAATCCAACCGTTCTTGATGCTTATGCCGGAATAGCGACATTTGGAATAGTTATAAGCGACTCTGCACTAAAAGTAACAAGCATAGAAGAAAACAAAGAATCCATAGAAAAAGCAAAAGAAGTCCTTCAAATAAATAAAATAGATAATGTTGAACTACACACTGAAGATACAACAAAATATCTTAAATCTATTAAGAAAAAATTTGATATAACAATTCTTGATCCTCCTCGCAAAGGCTGTACAAAAGAAGCTCTTGATGAAACAATTGCTCACACAAAAAATAAAATTATTTATGTAAGCTGCAATCCTGCAACACTTGCAAGAGATTTAAAATATCTAAAAGATAATGGTTGCAATATTGAAAGCATACAACCATTTGATATGTTTTGCCATACTTACCATATAGAAAATGTAGCAATTATTAGTCTATAGGCTTATACAATTCTAATACATCTCTTAGATTTTGTTCTATTGCATCTAAAACTTTATATTTTTCAGTTTCTTTAAATCTAGGTTTAGAACGCTTACTAGGAGGTAAAGCATTATATTTACCTAAATATAAAGTTTTTAAAGATTCAAACAAATTATCAGCTTTTTCGACATCTTCTTTTGAGAAAGTAATTTGAGAAGCTTTTGAAGCACCAAATTTATCACGCAATTTTGCATCTTCATATAATCTTCTAGTCAAACCGTGATAAATTTTTTTGATACCTTTTACAATTTGTTTTGCGCCATCATCATCAGTAATTTTTGCCGCATCATATTTTCTAAAATTTTCAAACACTAAAGTATGTTCTTTATTTTTTATTGCAGCATAATTTGGTCCTGGTAAAAATAATAATTCATATAAATGCCCATTTTTTTCAAAACGCATTTGTACATCTTCATAACCAGAAGGAACTGCATTATCTCCAAACCTTACATCTATATCGTCTACCATTTTAGGCAAACCATCTTTACCTAGAATAATATCACCATTTTTATCTTCTGCATAAGTCTTAGCAACCTTATACCCTTTTTTCTGCATAGCTTTAACTACTTTTACATAATTTTTATCAGCATCAGGTAAGAAAATTGTTCCTCTAACACCATCTCTTATTACACCTGAATAGCCGCGTTCAGAAAATTGCTCTGTTCTTCTTGCTATCTTATCAAGAATAGAAGGTAATTCTTTAGTTGAACTTTTATTCACTTCTCTATAAAAAGACGCTTCGGGGATAGCCTGAGCTACAATTTCCAAATCATTCATATATTGTGAAGCTAATTGTTTATTTTGCTGTATTAAAAAATAACCTAAACGATTTTTTGTATCTGTATTTTGAATTTCTTCTTTTTTAGCAACCGTTTGAACAGAATTACTGCTCACAAAAGTATCAGATTTTGGAGTTCTTTCAAGAGGAGAAGATGTTCCAGCAGTAATTCTTCTACGAACTTTTTTTGTAACATTTAATGCACCATCAACTACATTTTTTGACTTTGGTTTAGTTGGTGGAACTTTCCCTAATCCATTTAATACTTTTTGACTTAATTTAATCATGAAATAACTCCAATATTGATATAAAAACTAATTATTAAAAATTATTGCCTTTTTGGGGAGAAATTATTACAAAAAAGATACAAGAGCGATTATAAATTAGAAATTATTTTTTGTCAAAATATTTTGTTTGTATTAAAATTAAAGGGTATAGTTATTAAGTAATAGCGCATAAAATAAGGAGGTTTGTATTATGCCAGGAAAGACTATAACAGTTGACGGCAACTACGCTGCAGCGCATATTGCGTATGCACTTAGTGAAGTGTCAGCTATCTACCCAATCACTCCTTCATCTACAATGGGTGAATGGATTGATGAATGGGCGTCTCAACACAAAAAGAACATTTGGGGCGAAGAAGTAAGAGTTGCTGAAATGCAATCAGAAGCAGGTGCAGCAGGTGCTGTACACGGTTCATTAGCTGCAGGTTCATTAACTTCTACTTATACAGCTTCTCAAGGTTTACTATTAATGATCCCTGTAATGCACAAAATGGCTGGTGAAATGTTACCACACGTTATCCACGTAGCAGCTCGTGCAATTGCAGCTCAATCATTAGCAATTTTCGGTGACCATTCAGACGTTATGGGATGTCGTAACACAGGTTATGCAATGTTAGCAGCTAACTCTGTTCAAGAAGAAATGGATTTAGCTTTAGTTGCTCACCTCGCTACATATAAATCTAAAGTTCCATTCTTACAATTCTTTGATGGCTTTAGAACATCTCATGAAGTTCATAAAATTGAAGAAATATCTTATGAAGATATCGCTAAATTAGTTGAACCAAAATACATAGAAGAATTCAGAAACAGAGCAATGAGACCTGAAGCTCCTATATGTAAAGTTGGTGCACAAAATACTGACGTATATTTCCAAGGTCGTGAAACAGTTAATAAATACTATGATGCTGTACCTGACATTGTTCAAGAATATATGGACAAAGTTGCTAAAGTTACAGGCAGACAATATCATCCATTTGATTATGTTGGTGCTCCTGATGCTACTGATGTAATCGTTGCAATGGGGTCTGGCTGTGAAACTATCGAAGAAACAATTGAATACTTAAATGCTAAACGCGGAACAAAATATGGTTTAGTAAAAGTAAGATTATACAGACCATTTGATGTAAAACGCTTCTTAGAAGCTGTACCATCAACTGCAAAACGTGTAACAGTTCTAGATAGAACAAAAGAACCTGGATCAATCGGTGAACCATTATACTTAGATGTAGTTGCAGCATTAGCTGGTAAAGACATCAGAGTAATTGGCGGACGTTATGGTCTATCTTCTAAAGAATTTACACCTTCTATGGTATTAGCTGTATACAAACATGCTGAAGCTAACGGCTTCCACGGATTTACAGTAGGTATCGAAGATGATGTAACTCACAAATCTTTAGAAGTTAAAGAACACATCGTTACAGAACCTGAAGGAACAACAAACTGTATGTTCTGGGGCTTAGGCTCAGATGGTACTGTAGGAGCTAACAAAAACTCTATTAAAATCATTGGTCAATATACAAACAAAGATGCTCAAGCATACTTTGCTTATGACTCTAAAAAATCATTTGGTGTAACTGTATCTCACTTAAGATTCGGTGACAAGCCAATTAAATCAACATACCTTATCACAGCTCCTGACTTTGTATCATGTTCAGCTCATGCATACATCGGCAGATATGATTTATTAAAAGGTATTAAAGAAGGCGGTACATTCTTACTAAACAGCCCTTGGTCAAAAGATGAAGCATTCTCTCACTTAACAAGAGATATGCAAAAAACTATCATCGATAAGAAAATCAAATTCTATAACGTAGATGCAGAAGCTCTTATCGAACAACAACCAGGATTGCGCGGTAAAGGTGCTAACACTGTAATGATGGTTGCATACTTCAAAGTTTCTGGAATTATTCCATTTGAACAAGCTCTTGAAGGTATGAGAGAAATGACTAAGAAAACCTTTAAGAAAAAAGGCGATGATGTTGTAAACATGAACTTAGCATTGATCGATGCAGCAGTAGATGCTTGTCAAGAAGTTACAATTCCAGCATCATTAAATGATGTATGTGCAGCAGAAGATGTTAAATTAATTCCAGATAACGCTTCTGAATTTGCTAAGAAAATCATTGAACCATCAATGAGACAAAAAGGCGATGACATTCCTGTATCAGCTATGTCAATCGACGGTGTTATCCCAACAGGTACAGCTTGCTTAGAAAAACGTGGTATCGCTCCTCGTGTACCTCATTGGAATTCAGAATTCTGTATTCAATGCGGTATCTGTGCATCAGCTTGTCCTCACGCAGCAATAAGAACAAAACTTATTGAAGCAGATGATTTGAAAAATGCACCAGAATCATTCAAAGCAGTAGATGCTAAACCAAATGATCACGGTGAAAAATTCAAAGTACAAGTATACTGCAAAGATTGTACAGGTTGCGGTGTTTGCTTAGACCAATGTCCAATGGCTAAAAACCCAGAAAAAGCTGCTTTAACTTGGTCATCAATTGAAAAAGAAGAAGAAGCTTGCGAATCAGTTAATGAAAAATTCTTTGATGAATTACCTGATAACGTAATGGGTAAAAACACTACAAAAACTATTAAAGGTGCAATGCTAAGAAAACCATTATTTGAATTCTCAGGCGCTTGTGCTGGTTGTGGTGAAACACCATACGTTAAATTAGTATCTCAATTATTTGGTGAAAACGTAATCGTTGCTAACGCAACAGGTTGTTCATCAATCTATTCAGGTACATTCCCAACAATCCCTTACACAACAAACAAAGATGGTAGAGGACCAGCTTGGGCTAACTCATTATTCGAAGATAACGCTGAATTCGGTTTTGGTATGAGATTAGCAGTTGACCAAAACAGAGCTACTTTAAAATCTTATGTAGAAAAAGTTGTTTCTAACGAAAAAACTCCTGCAGATTTGAAAGAAGCTTTAGAAAATGCAATGTCTCATTTTGAAAATTCAAAAACTGAAGAAGCTATTAAAGCTCAAGACAAAGCAAAAGAAGTTCTTGCTAAATATGCAGATGTTGACTGTGCTGATTTAGCTAAAGTTAGAGAACTTCAAGACTACTTCACTGATAAATCAGTATGGATTATCGGTGGTGACGGTTGGGCTAACGATATCGGATACGGTGGTATCGACCACGTTCTTGCTCAAAACAAAAACGTTAATATCCTTGTACTTGATACAGAAGTTTACTCTAACACAGGTGGTCAAGCTTCTAAATCAACTCCTACAGGTGCTGTTGCTAAATTTGCTACAGGCGGTAAGAAAACATACAAGAAAAACATGGGCTTGATGAGCATGTCTTATGGTTACGTATACGTAGCATCAGTTGCTTTAGGTGCTGACAGAGCTCAAACTCTTAAAGCATTCCAAGAAGCTGAAGCTTACGATGGACCATCAATCATCTTCGCTTATGCTCCTTGTATCGCACACGGTATTGATATGAGCAAAACTCAAACAGAACAAAAACGTGCTGTAGAAGCAGGTTACTTCCCATTATACAGATATAACCCTGCTAACCCAGAAGCACCATTCACTTGGGATGCTAAAGATCCTAAAGGAAGCTACCAAGAATTCATCAGATCTGAAGGACGTTATAAGTCATTACTTAAAACAAATCCTGAAGCTGCTGAAGCGCTATATACTCAAGCAGAAGAAGATGCTGCTAAACGTATGGCAGTATACAAAGCTGTTGGAGAATTAATGAAATAATAATTATTCATTAATAATTATAAAAGAGATATCCTTTTTGGGTATCTCTTTTATTTATACTTTTATAGAAGTATATTATAAATAAATTTGTAAAATATTTTTAATAAAAAAGACCAATATAAATTGGTCTTTTTATTTTTTATATTACTTTATATTTTATTATTAATCTTCATCAGCATGTAAAGCATCAACTTTATCAATAACTTCATCCGGTAAATCTGACAATGGCTGTTTAACTAAAGCTAAATCTTCACGATTTTGTGCGTCAGTTTTTAAAAAATCATTTTCCATTGCAAGTTCTCTTTGACGAGCCTTTGCAAGATCTAATTGTTTTTCTTTCAATTCATTATAATTTTTCGCAAATTCTCTATTTACAGCAGAACCATGACTAATTGAATGGAATACTCCACCTAATAGCAATATTTGAGGAGCCCAAGAAAGAACAGATGCTCCAATATTTTTTAAAGGTTCAGGAGTTTTTACTGATAAATTTTTAACTCCATTTTTCAAACTTGTAATTTGCTTATTTTTATTTAAGAATTTAGCAACTTTTTCTGTAGCATTTTGCATAAATTTAGGAGCTTTAACTGAACCTAATTTAATTGCACCTTTATTAACTAAGGCAATGGCACCTAAACCTGTAGCAAATAAAGTCGCTAAAGATAATAGAGGGTGATCTTTATCAAATTTACGAACTTCAGGAGATGCTTTTGACAATTCGTTTTTAGCCATTCCGACTAAACCGACTGCACCCAAAGAAGCTGCCCACAAACCGCCAACTTTTAAACCGTTAGCTAATTTCGCTGCCAAACCTGAAACTTCTTTAGAAAAAATCTTTGTATTACCTTTTGTAAAAGCTGCTGTCGCAAGACCTGCTGCAACAGGAGCTGCCATAATTAAACCGTTTGTAATACGTCTATGTTTTTTCTCATCTGCATGAGACATTGTTTTCATATAAGCAATGCGCTGAACTGAAGCATCATCTAAGCTAATAAGTTCATCAATTCTATCACGTCTACCTTGAAAATTAGGACTTACTGAAGAAATTTGCATACACACACCTACACTTTCACAAATTAATTATACTTTATTAAAACCCAAAAGTAAATTTTTTTGCTAGAAATTAAATCTATTGTTAAAAATATTTACACAACAATATATTTTTAATATTATAATTATATGAAAAATTTTTACATTCACACTATGGGCTGTAAATCTAACCAATTTGAAAGCTCAATTATAGCCGAAAATCTAGAAAAAAATAATATTAAGCAAACAAAAAATATAGAAGATGCGACATATTATATATTAAACTCCTGCTCTGTTACACATAAGAGTGATAATGAAGCAATGTATCTGCTTAGAGCTGCAAAACATAAAAATCCACAAGTTATAACAATAATAACAGGTTGTGTTGCACAAATAGAAAAAGAAAAATTACTGGAAAATGATTTTATTGATTATGTAATCGGTAATGATGAAAAATTAGACTTATATAAAATTATAAACAGTTCTGAAAACACTCATTTTGCTGTCAAAGATATTATGCAGCTTGATAAATTTAACAAAGTTGAATTATTAGATACAACAAAAACTAGAGCAAGTTTAAAAATTCAAGATGGCTGTGATAATAGATGTTCTTATTGCATAATTCCTTTTGCCAGAGGGAAAAGCAGAAGTGCTGATATTGATTTTATAATTGAACAAATCAACAATTTTTCAAATCATGGCTTTAAGGAAGTTGTATTAACTGGTATTCATATCGGGCTTTGGGGCAAAGATATTGGTATGACTTTCTTAGACCTTATAAAGGCAATAGAAGAGAAAACTACAATCGAAAGATATCGACTAGGCTCTCTTAATCCTCATGAAATTACAGATGATTTATTAGTTTTCCTATCTAAGTCAAACAAATTCTGTCCACATTTTCATTTGTCATTGCAATCTGCATGTAACAAGACTTTGAAATCAATGAATAGGTTCTACAAAGTCGAAGATTATTTAACACAAATTGAAAAAATTAATTCTATGTTCAACTTGCCATTTTTAGGAAGTGATATTATTACTGGTTTTGCAGGTGAAACAGAAGAAGATTTTTATACAACAGTGGATAATTTAAGAAAATCAGGACTATCTCAAATTCATGTATTCCCATATTCAATAAGAGAAGGTACTGTCGGAGCAAAAGCAGATAATCAAGTAGACGAAAATATCAGACAAATTAGAGCTGATGTTATAAAAGCTCTTTCGGCACTAAAGCATATAGAATTCATTAAAAAGAATGTAGGGAAAATACATGAAGTCTTAATTGAAAAACACCCTGATAAACGAACAGGAATGCTAAAAGGTGTTACTAGAAACTATTTAACTGTTCTAATAAATTCAAAAGATAATCAATTATTAAATTCTCTACAGCAAGTAAAAATAACAAAATTTGAAAACGGGAAAATATACGGAGAATTATTATAAACTTCAAAAAAAAGAACCCTTTCGGGTTCTTTTTAATTTCTTGAATTTAATTTTGCTAAAAGTCTTAATATTTCAGTATAGAGCCATACAAGAGTTATCATAAGGCCCATAGCTCCATACCATTCATAATCTTTACTCAACATATTTTGAGAAGCACTTTCTATAAAGAAAAAGTCTTGAATTAAAGCCATTGCAGCAATTACTATAACCAAAAGACTGAAACCGATTCCAACAATACCTGCTTCCCATATTAAAGGAATACCACGTCCGAAGAATGATGCGATAAATTGGATTAAATAAATTGCAAATATTGATAATATAGATGTTTTTAATACAGCTGCAAATTTATCAGTATATTGAATCATTCTAGCTTTATAAAGCATTAACATAACAAATAATACTGCAAAAGTAGATAAAATAGCTGTTAATACAATACCATGCCATTGTACTTCAAACAATGCAGAGAATGCTCCAAGTACAAGCCCTTCCATTAATGCATAAGGTGCTGCTGTATATTTAGCGATTTTAATATTAAAACAAGTCACTAAAACTAAAATACATCCTAAAAAACCACCAAGAAACATTAATCCATAAGCTAATCCTGGATTAGTAAATAAAGAATAGACACTAATAGCAGAACCAGCAATTAAGCAAGCAAAAAGCATAAAAATTTTACTTACGGTACCTTGAATAGTCATAGGTTCGCCATCTAAAATTCTTTCTTGAGAGGAAAATCTATCCTCGTTTAATATTGGATTTGACATAATTAACTCCTTCCTTTACCATGATTATATAGTATAATACTAAATTTTACCATATCTTAATAATAAAATAAGGTTTATCATGTTTTTAGAAAATTTTCATAAATTTATTAAATATTATGGGCAAGGGAAAGCCTTAAAATTAAGTAATTTCATAATATTATCAATTATCGCTGGCTTATTAGAATTAGTTGGAATTGCATTAATTTATCCATTTATTCTTTTAATAATTAATCCATCCAACCAATTATTACAAAAAATTCCATTTATAAATGCTAATAACAATATTAATACTGGATTAATTATTGGTTTTATTGCAATCCTAATATTTATTTCAAAAAACATATTCATGATTTTTGTTCAATACATACAAAACAAATTTGTAAGTGACTGGAAAAAAGACATTACTTCTAAATTTATGGAATATTATATTTTCGCTCCCTATAAGGAAATAATGACAACATCACAAACTGACAAATTATATAATATTGAAGTAATTTGTAATATTGCAGTAGACGGCTTCATCATGAGAGGACTGAACCTTTTAACTAATGCTGTAATAATTACAATGATTTTAGGATTACTTTTTATAAAATTTCCAATACCAGCCATTTCAACATTAATATTTGTAATAGTCACAATGTTAATTCAAAATAAATTTTTCAAAAAAAGAACAACTTCATTGGCAAACACAATGACAGAAAAGTGTAGACAATATAAACAATCTGTAATGGAAAATATTAACAATATCAAAGAACTTAAAATTTTATCTGCAGAACAAAAATTTTATGAAAAATACATGGCAACAGAAAATGATTATAGAAAAATACAAACTTTACAAGGATTTTACAATGCTATACCTCCATATATTATTGAAATGCTAATAGTGGCATCTTTATTAATATTAGCGAGTATTCTATCTTTCCAAAATGGAGGGAACAATTCTTCATTAATAGCTTCTCTTGCTATCGTTATAGCTTCCATGTTTAGAATTGCTCCAGCATTAAATAGAATACAATCTTCTATTATAAATATTAATTCTACAAGAGATTTTGTAAAGAAAATAAATGAAGAGTACGAAAAATGTAATCTTTCTAATTTTAAATATTTGAATTCTTCAATTAATGAAAAAATTAACTTTACACAAAAGATATCATTAAAAAACATAAATTTTTCATACACTCCATCAAAACAAATAATAAAAAATGTTTCATTTGATATTAATAAAGGAGATTTTATCGGTATTATTGGGCTATCAGGAGCAGGTAAAAGTACACTTGCAGACATAATTACAGGACTTCTGCCCGCTGACTCTGGAGAAATAATTGTTGATAACACAAAATTAACTCAAGAGAATTTCTCAAAATTACGTCATATTATCGGCTATGTTCCACAACAAATAAACATTTTAGACAAAACGATAAAAGAAAATATAGCATGGGGATGCGAAAAAGTAGATGAACAAGGAGTAATCAAAGCTCTAAAAGCAGCTCAAATTTATGATGTAATAGAAGAATATCCAAATGGAATAAATGCAAATATCATAATTGGATCAAATGGGTTATCACAAGGACAAAAACAAAGACTTGCAATCGCAAGAGCCCTATATAGAGATCCTGAAATAATCATTCTTGATGAAGCGACATCATCCCTCGATGTTCAAGTTGAAAATGAGATAACTGAAATGTTAAAAAATATAAGTAAATCCAAAACAATAATTGCAATAGCACATAGACTATCAACCTTAAAAGCATGCAATAAACTAATTTACATGAAAGATGGTCAAGTAATCGACATAGGAACATTTGAAGAATTAAGCGCTCGTTATGCTGATTTTGCACATCTTGTAGAATTATCTTCAATAAAATAAAAAAATTAAAAAAAGTACTTTACAATAAAAATGTTTTGTACTATAATAATCTCATAAGCCCCAACGAAATAAAGTTGCGGAAAATAATTATTCCTCAGTAGCTCAATGGCGGAGCAACCGGCTGTTAACCGGTAGGTTGTTGGTTCGAGTCCAACCTGGGGAGTTTTTTTATTATTAGGATTTTTTAACTTATTCACGGATCGTCTAGTGGCAGGACTGAAGATTCTGGCTCTTCCAACGGTGGTTCGAATCCATCTCCGGGAAAATTAATACACTTCACAAATAGCTTCAAAACATGAAAATAAACTCTGTAACTACCAAAAATAAAACTTACCCAAATTTTGAAGCAATAAAAGTTGCAGAAATTTATTCTAAAATAAATAAAGATAATACAACTTTCATATATAAAATAGAAAAAAATAAAGATTTTGATTTTTGTAATAAATTAGTAAACAATCTAACTCAATCTAAAATTGAAAGAATGCAAATTAATAATCCAAATATCAAGCATTTCTTAAAAAATGCTTTTAATTCTTTTAATTTTTCTGATTATGCTGCAATTGGGATAAAAAATAATAAACCATTTGGTCTTGTTTCTATATTATCATCTAATTCAGACAAATATGCTCACATAGAATATTTAGCTACTTGGAAAACAGAAGAATTAAATAAAATAAAAAATGGTGGCAGAGATTTAATAAATTTTGTTTTTAACAAATATAAAGACAAAAAAAATATAAACCTCACGCCTGCATTTGATTCTGAATTATTTTATTATAAATTTGGCTTTGACTACGAAAACGAGTATGAAAGAAATCAAATGTCTATAGATACTTACGAAATAAAAAAACAACTAAATAGCTTAGCCGAAAAATTTACATATAAACCTATTGAAAATGAAAGATCGGAAGATTTAGAAAAATTTATAACTACAATATGAATATTGCCTAAATTTATCTCTAAAATAAACTAAGTTTCAAAAACGAAATACAAAGCTTTTGAAACTTAGTAAAAATAATAAATAAATAATTAATATAACATTGCATTTTCTTCTAACACTCGACCTGTACAACCTTGCCCATAAGAACTCTTTGATACAGAGCAATTTGACCAAGCATAGGAATTATCTTCTTTCCAATAATATTGTTTACTATTTATCTTTGTAGCCATAATATTTGAACCACAAGGAATTATTGAACCATCATCCCAAAATAAAATTGAAATATGTCACGTCCCCATTGATTTGGTCCTCTAAATCCATTTACATCAACATTAACATACCCCATGTTTGAATTATTTTCTTCAGTGAAAAATCTGAATTCCATAATAATACCATTTGCCAACTTAAATAAATACAAACCGGTATTATCCCCATTTTGAGATGGGAAATTCAAATAAGAATATTTACACTCATCACCATTACAATTATTTACATCTACGATCTTCAGAGTTTTACTCAAATATTTTTCCAAAACAGCTTTATACTCTTTATCTTTGACTTTAGAAGTCCAATTACTATTTCCAATATTTCCTAATTTTTCTTTTAATTCTGTTATAAATAAAGTATCTGCCCAACTTGTGGTATCTGATTCAAACATTATTGATCTAGACATGTCATATAATAAAGAATATGCAACCTTTAATTGAGATACATATTGCTTTTTTCTATAATTTGAAACAACTGCTGGTAAAGTCATCGCAGCAACTATCCCTATTATACCTAAAGTAATCAATACTTCTGCTAATGTAAAACCAAAATTTTTAGAAAGGAAAGAACATACTTTAAAAAATGCCTTAGAATGGCTTAAAAATGCCCCCCCCCCGAAATTCTTAATTTAATCTTTTTCATTTTAATCTCCTTATTTTATTACACGTATCTATTATACTGTTTTAGTACAAATTTGACAATTATAAATAATAAATTTACATATAAACTATTTTTCTATAGCAAAAAATTTTTTGACAAGTATTATATAAAGTATGCAAATAAATAATATTCACTCACCATCTTTTAAAAGCACATATACAGTAGATACCGGATCTGCTCAATCAAAAACTCAAATATTTATGCTAGGGGCATTAATGAATAATTTTTGGCTTAATAACGCTAATATGACTTTTTATAGAGTCAAGAATTCTGGAGTATATGGAAAAGTTGATTTCAATGTTAAAGATTACAAAGACAAAGCTTTTGAATCCGTAATGAAAAACAACAGAATTTCATATGAAAAGAAAAACTACGAAATCAATTACATGGCATAAGAAATTTTTGATATAATAATGAGGAAAAACATATGCAAGAATGGCTCAAAGCAATAATTATTTTACCATTTAATGTTACTGTAGTAATTCCATACTTAATTTTATATATTTCTAAGTTTCAATATAATATCCCAAATATTATACAAATAATTTTTGGAATTATATTATTTATCTTCGGCCTATTTCTTGCTATTTGGACAATGATTTTATTCAACACAATAGGCAAAGGGACACTTGCTCCATGGGCAGCACCAAAACACTTAGTAGTTGAAGGACCTTTTAAAATAGTTAGGAATCCTATGATTACAGGTATCTTAAGTATACTGACTGCAGAATCTCTAATTTTAAATTCAATCAATCTGTTTTATTGGATGATAATATTTTTCATTGTTAATTGTATTTATTTTAAATTATTTGAAGAAAAACAACTCGAAAATAAATTTGGACGAGAATATTGGGAATATAAACAGAAAGTTCCAATGTGGATTCCTAAATTCAAATAAGCAAATTTAAAAATTATAATCTTGAAAACTGATGTCTTTCTAGCATTACCATTAAAATTGAAATATCTGCAGGTTTTACCCCTCCGATACGAGAAGCCTGAGCTAAAGTTTTAGGTCTTATTTTAGACAATTTATCTCTTGTTTCAGAAGATATATGATCTATTGAAGAATAATCAATATCATCAGGAATTTTAAATTTATCTAATTTAGAAGCTTGTTCAACTTGAAATTCTTGACGTTTTAAATATCCATCGTATTTTACAAGGATTTCAACCTGCTCTGCAACATCATAAGGGATATTCAAATCATTTGTAGCGGAATCAATTTCTTTTATTACATTGTAATCAATATTCGGACGTTTTAGAAGTTCTGAAATCTTCATTCCTCTATCCATATGTTCGCCATATTTTGCTAAAATTGAATTTACCTCTTCTGTTGCTGATATTTTAGCATCTTTAATTCTTGATAATTCATTTTCAATCGCTTTTTGTTTATCAGTAAAGACTTTATATTGAGCATCATCTATTAGTCCATACTTTTTACCGATAGGAGTTAACCTTGCATCGGCATTATCCTGTCTTAATAAAAGTCTGTATTCAGAGCGAGAAGTAAGCATTCTATAAGGATCTTGAATATCTTTTGTTACCAAATCATCAATCAAAGTTCCGATATAAGATGAACTTCTTGATAATTCAAGCATTTCTTTATTATTCAAGTAATTAAATGCGTTAATACCAGCAATAAGACCTTGAGCAGCAGCTTCTTCATAACCGCTTGTACCATTGATTTGACCACCAAAGAACAAACCTTTGATCTTTTTAGACATCAGAGAATGAGTTGTCTGCACTGCAGGCACATAATCATATTCTACAGCATAAGCAGGCTTAATAACATGAGCTTTTTCTAACCCAGGGAGAGTTCTTAACATTTTCACCTGTACATCTGCAGGTAGACTGCTCGAAAAACCTTGAATATACACTTCATAAGTTCCTAATCCTTCTGGTTCGATAAAAATATGATGGGAAGGATTTTCACTAAATCTTACAACTTTATCTTCAATTGACGGACAATAACGAGGTCCTACACCTTGGATTAAGCCTTGGAACATTGGAGATTTATCAAGATTAGCTTTGATAATCGAATGAGTTTCTTCATTGGTTCTTGTCAAATAACAAGGATATTGAGTCCTTACAGGTCTATTTGGTTTAAATGAATAAAAATGTAACTGCTCATCACCAGGCTGAATACTCATTTTAGAATAATCAATTGTTCTTTTATCAACTCTAGGTGGTGTTCCAGTCTTTAACTTTTTAATTTCAATACCATGTTTTACCAAAGATTCAGATAAACCATAAGCTGCTTTTTCACCCAATCGACCTGCACTATAAGATCTAAGTCCAACAAAAATTCTGCCGTTTAAAGAAGTTCCTGTAGTTAACACTACAGCTCTTGCGGAATATTCAATTCCAAATTCATCAATTGCACCTACGACTTCACCGTTTTCAACTAATAAATCTGTGATACAAGCCTGACGAAGATAAATATTTTCATTATTCTCAATAATATTTCGCATGTAATCCATATACTGCTTTTTATCTGACTGTGCACGTAAAGCACGAACAGCTGGGCCTTTTGAAGAATTAAGCATTTTCATTTGAATATAAGTAGCATCAGCAACTTCACCCATTACACCGCCTAATGCATCAATTTCTCTAACTAAAGTTGATTTAGCAGGACCTCCAATCGCCGGATTACAAGGCATTAATGCGATATGATCAACATTTAATGTCGCTAGTAAAACTTTTGCACCTAATCTTGCACAAGAAATTGCTGCTTCACAACCAGCATGTCCTGCACCTACAACTATTACATCATATTTATTATTAAGATAATTCATATTCCATATTCCTAATCGGCTATACCAGATATTATAGTACAAATAAAACAAATTAAGACTAAAAATTAAAATAGATTAACCTATTATCTACTCCATATGGATGATATTAATTTAATTTAGTAAAGATTAATATTATTTATATCGAGATAAGAATATACACATAGAATACACACATCTTATTGGAGCTCATTGATGTCAGAACAGATTTTACTACAGCCGATAGTTGCGGCAAATACAGATAAAGCAAAAGAATCACTAGAAAAAGCCCGAATAGCACATGAAAGATATCTTATTCGCCAACAAAACAGCGATTTAGAAGAAGCTATCGAATTTTATATTGATGCTGTTAAATACGATCCGTCAATGCCAGAGGCTTATTACAGGCTTGCAACTTTAATGTGGGAACAAGGTCAAATTAGCCTTGATACCGCTATCGAACAATGTAAAACAGCTGTTTCTCTTGCTCCACAAAACATCAATGCGCATTTATATACCGGATTTTTCATGAAATTAGCTCAAGATTTTAAATCTGCTGAACAAGAATTCAAATCAGCAATTAAAATGGGGAAATTAAAATCCGGCAGACCAAGACTTATATTATCTCAATCCATTTTACAAAAGATAAATTCTCAAAACGGCGGCGTTAAAGATTATATCAGCTTTGTATATTATTTCTTGTCAGGAAGTCTCATGCTTGCATGGGATAGACCTTCAATGAAAATGTTTTATAAAAACATGTCTGATGATTTTTCTGTATTCACATACAATACAGTTGGAAAATTCTTAGAAAAATTTAAACTCTATCCATCTGCAGAAAATTTATACCGCCAAGCAATTACAGCAACAAATCATGGAGAAATTTTCTATAATAAAATGGGAGATTTAGCCTTAAAAAATAAAGAAATGGATTTGACTGTTGATTGCTACAGAAAAGTTTTAGAAGCAAACCCATTAAATAGAGAGGTTCTAGTAAAATTAGCTACAGTTTTACAAACTTATTTCCCAGAAAATACAGATGAAACAATTGACTGCTATGAAAAATTATTAGAATTTGATATAGATACTCCCCAAATTTACTACGAATTAGGTCATCTATATCTTAAAAAAGAAGATAAAATAAATTCAATCAGTGCATTCAAACTAGCTCTTGAAAAAGATCCAGAAAACCCATTTTATAACAATTCTCTTGCATATGCTTATTCAAAAGCTGAATTATATGATGATGCTATTGAACACTATCAAAAAGCAATTGCAATTAATCCTGATAACGAATGGACTTCAATAGTTTGCGAAGCACTGGGATCTATTTATGCTGAAGCAAAAGGAAACATTGATGCAGCTGTATCAACATACCAAGCAGGTATAATCCTTGATCCTAATAATTATAATTTATTAATATCACTAGGTGATGTGCATATGGCTGCTTATGATCTTGATAATGCAATCCGAGCATATTGCGATGCAATTACATTAAATCCTGATGATTACCGAGCTTATTCAAAAGCAGGAATTGCGCTTTGGGAAAAAGATTATCTAGAAGAAGCTCTAGTTGCTTTCCACAAAGCAATTGATTTAAACCCAAATAATGAATATGCACAAAACAATTTAGGAATTCTTTACCTAGATGGTCTTGGTGATGCAGAAGAAGCACTTGAATACTTTGAAACAGCAATTGAATTAAATCCAAGTTATACTCTTGCATACTTTAATGCAGCAAGAGCATCACAAGCAATGGGATTTATAAATGATGCTGCAAATTATTATCAAATGTCAATTGACTTAAATAAAATTACACAAGATTTAGATGAAGAAGACATTAGAACAAGACTTCATAAACTTTTTGATATTTAAGATTGACAAAATAGAAAATATCGGAAATAATAAACATAAAAGGAGGCTGGAATCATGAATTTCAAAGCGTTAAGGGTTGCCCCCCCCCCGAAAAGGTCGCTTGGTATAAGGGGTTAAAGGGTTTTACATTAGCAGAAGTTTTAATCACTCTTGGAATTATCGGAGTTGTTGCGGCACTAACAATTCCAACTTTAATTAACAATTATCAAAAAAAAGTTACAGTAACACGCTTAAAAGGTGCATATTCTTTATTAACCCAAGCCATAACAGCTGCAGAAGCACAACATGGAGATATCTCTAATTGGGAAAGAGATGCGAATATAATATTATTTGATTATATAGCTCCAAATCTAAAATCAGAAAAATTTACAAAAGATATCAATTATGATTATCAACACACAATGTGTAATAATCAACAAGCATACAAATTTCTTAGTGGGACAGGAATGGGATCTCCTTTTAATTCAATGTCCCCTTCTATTAAATTAGCTAACGGTGTATGCATTTCATTAAATAGAATAAATGATAGCAGTTCAACACAAAGTAATATATTTATAGACATAAATGGAACTAATCCACCTAATATAAATGGGAAAGACTTATTTGTTTTTATTTTTAGATTAAATGAAGGCAAAATTATACCTGAGGGCTATGTCTGGGGTAAAAATCATGACTTGACAACACCTGATCTTCAAGGAAATTGTAATAAAAATGCACAATTCGGAGGCACATATTGTGCTACGGTTATCATGAATGCAGGATGGGAGATACCTAAAAACTACCCATGGTAAATTTAAAATAACGACAATTGCTCTTGTTTAGCAAAATGTTTTTCAAGATATGACGGTCTATGATATTTACATAGGCCGTATTTATCTATCAAAGTCATGTGCTCCTTAGTTAAATAACCAGCATTCTCTTTCCACTTGTACTGTGGGAATTCTTCATCAAGCTTTAACATGTACCGATCACGACTAACTTTAGCTAATATACTTGCAGCTGCAATTGAAGCAGAAGTTGCATCTCCTTTTATCACATATTTTTGAGAATAATCAAAATTAAAAATTCTTTTATTACCATCAACTAATATCATAATTTCATTTTTAGCCAAAGTTTCTCTATCTTCTTTTATCGGATAAAGTTGATTTATTACATCAGTACATGCCATACGCATTGCCTTTAATGAAGCATTTAATATATTTATACGTTCAATTTCCTCAACTTCAATACAAATAGTAGAATTAACAGTTTTTTCTTTAATAATATCAAATAAAGCTTCTCGCTTTTTAGCAGATAATTTCTTGCTATCATTTAACTCTGCCAATTCTACCATAAGCTCTTGAGAACGGTTATTAAAACATACAGCACTTGCAAATACTCCGCCTGCACCACAGCCTCTGCCAGCTTCATCTGTACCTATCACAATACGTTTTTGTTCTATATCAAATGAAAAAAGCTTTACAATCCTTGAATCAGTTGTCAAATTTGTCTTAATATCTGTTGTCATAACTATCCTTCAAAATCATCAAGAATAAATTTTCCAATCTTACCCTCTCTAAAATCTCTCAAAAGATACACTGCAGTTCTTTCAATATCAGGATTTCCGCCTGCTATAATCCAATTTCTTGATTTTGCAATATCATCTAGTGTAAGATTATCTACTTTATAAAATTTTTTTACAATATCTGAATATTTTTCAGATAACAATGCTAATAATTCTTTAGCAACAATTTCATTTGAATAAGCGTTTTCAGATACTGCATTTACGAATGCCAACTTTTTAGCCCTAATCTGGTCTTCCTGCTTCATTGGAATAATACCTGGAGTGTCCAATAAATCTAACTGCGGATTAATACGCACCCACTGCTGCTGTCTTGTAACCCCTGCTTTTGCCCCAATTTTTGTCTTTGATGATTTGGTTAATTTATTTATAATACTTGATTTCCCTACGTTTGGCATGCCTACAACCATGACTCTTGCAGGCCTTCTTAGCAAACCTTTTTTCATTAAAGCTTGAATTCTAGGTTCTGATAATTCTACTGCTTTTTTCACAATAAAATTCAAATCCTTAGAACTTTTAGCATCTGATTTCAAAACAGGATAACCCGTTTTATTCTCTAAATCATTAATAAACTTTTTAAGCTCTTCAGGATTTGTTAAATCTGATTTATTAAGCAAAATTAAACGAGGCTTTTCTCCTAAAAGCCTCGTAATATTATCATAACTGCTTGAATAAGGCAGTCTCGCATCAATAACTTCAATTACGGCATCAACTAGGGAGAGCTGTTCTTTTAGTTTTTTTTCAGCTTTCGCAATATGTCCAGGATACCAATGTATATGAAGCTTATCTTTTTTCAATTTTTTCCTTGATACGAGTTGCTTTACCAGAACGTTCTCTTAAGTAGTATAGTTTAGAACGTCTTACATCACCTTTTCTAAGAACTGTAATTTTGTCAATTCTTGGAGAGTTTAGTAAGAATACACGTTCTACACCAACACCTTGGAATACTTTTCTTACGGTAATAGTTTTGTTTACACCAGAACCGTGAGTTTTAATAACTGTTCCTTCGAAAGCCTGAATTCTTTCTTTGTTACCTTCTACAATTCTAACGAAAACTTTTACAGTATCGCCAGGATTTGTTTCAGGAAGATTTTCTTTTAAATAAGATTTTTCCAATTCATCAATAATAGGGTTCATTTCAATTTCCTTTATATGCTTATATTTCGTACTTACTAAATAAATTCCTTTAATCGATGTTCCACAAATACATCGACGCACGTAAAAGTATCGTAAAACAAAGGTATAAAAATTTCAAGCAGTTTTTAAAATTTTGTAATATAATAACATTATGGGAAGTGATTATAAAAAATTATTAAATAAAAATAAAAAGAAAAAATTTGCAGATCCTAAAAATATGGGAGTAAATATTGATAAAAACGAATATTATGAAATAATCCTATCTAATTCTGCCCATCCCGAAAATATAAAATAATCAAAAAACAACACATTTTATTTTCATGTAAAAAGAAAATTTTTAACCTGCAAAAGTTCCTAAAACAAATGACTTGACAATTAAGCTTTTTCGAAGTAAATTATTTGTACGCGCTGCAAAGCAATTGACAAAAGAATATGGGCATGTGGTACTCTGCCGAACAAAAGCTGACTAAATGTCAGGTTTTGTGAGAGGCGGTAGACACGCCTCAGTCTGAAGGACTGATTGACAATTAAATATGGGCATGTGGTGGAATGGTAGACACGCTAGTCTTAGGAACTAGTGCTAACGCGTGGGAGTTCGAGTCTCTTCATGCCCAGTTAAAAAGGCACTTTCATAGTGCCTTTTTATTTTGATTAAGGCTATAAAATGATTTACCCTATAAACAATTATTCAATTACAAGTTTAAATTACCAAAATAAAAACAATCCTAATTTTACCGGATTAAATAATCCTTTAAAAAGGTTATCTCCATATAATTTTTATATGGAAAAAGTATTTGACAGATATACACATATATCTAAAAATCGCTGGATGCCAATAGATGAAGTGATAAAGCCAAATCTTAATGTTTTAAAATTATCAAACGGGAAATACAAAACAGAAGCTTGGGAAATTAATCCAAACAACAAGAAAAAGAAATATATTATATTTTTCCACGGATTAGGTCAAAATATATCATCGAATCAAGATATTTATAAGAAAATTTTAAAAAAAGGATATGCTGTACTAGCTCCTGAATACGGTGAATTTGGTTCCAATACCGATAAAATGACCGCAAAAGTTATAAAAAAACAAACAGCAATGGCGCTAGAATACTTAAATAAAAAAGGGATTCCAAACGAAAATATAGGTGTTATTGGCTTCAGTATGGGAAGTTTCCCAGCTATTGAAATGGCTTCAAAAAACAAAAATTTAAAATTCTTAGTTTTAATATCACCATTTAATTCATTAAGAAATGAACTCGAACTATTAACTAAAGGTACAACTATAAGATTACCTAAACTTTTAAAATACAGCATAAATAAATTTCCTTTTTTGTTAAATCATATTGACAATATATTTAAAAATAACAAAAAACTTAAATCTATTGAATCTCCGGTATATTTAATTCATTCCTCAAATGATAAAATTGTTCCACAAAAATCAACTGAAGACATCGCAAATAAAGTAATGCATCTAAAACAATTTATTTTATTAGAAAAAGGCGGTCATGTTATTGAAGAAAATAAACTGAACGCCTTTGACCAATTAATAGATATTTAATAATTTATTTAAAACGTTTTCCAACACAAGAATATTCAAAGCCACGTTGAATTAAACGTTCTCCATCATATTGGTTCCTACCGTCAAAAATAATTGGAGATTTCATCAATTCTTTTACTTTATCAAAATCAGGACGTCTAAATTCATTCCATTCTGTCAAAAGCAAAAGGCAATCAGCTCCGTCTAGTGCGTCATATGAATTTTTTGCATAAGTGATTTTATCTCCCCAAATATTTTTAGCTTGTTCAAAACCTTTTGGGTCAAATGCTTTAACTTTAGCACCAAATTCTAATAAGAAGTTGATAATAGTAATAGCTGGAGACATTCTCATATCATTTGTTTTAGGTTTGAATGTCAATCCCCAAACAGCAAATGTTTTACCGGCGAGATTCATGCCAAAACGTGCAAGAATTTTATTTATAAAAATAACTCTTTGCTCTTTATTCACCTCGTCAGCAGCTTCTATTAAACGATATCCGCAATTGTTATCTTTTGCTGTTTTTAATAATGCTTTTACATCTTTTGGGAAGCAACTACCGCCATAGCCTAAGCCTGGGAATAAGAATTGAGATCCGATACGTTTATCAGAACACATTCCAATTCTTACCATTTCTGCATCAGCACCTACTGCCTCACAAATATTCGCTATTTCATTTGCATAAGAAATTTTTACTGCAAGAAATGAATTTGCTGCGTACTTTGTCATTTCAGCAGATTTTACGTCCATAATTACAAATCTGCTTGCTGTTCTGAAAAACGGTGCATAAACTTCTTGCATAATTGCAGTTGCTTTTGGAGAATTAGAACCAATTACAACTCTATCTGGTTTTAAAAAGTCATCTACAGCAGCACCTTGTTTTAAAAACTCAGGATTTGATACAACATCAAATTCTCCATTATAATGTTTTTTGATAATATCAGTTACTCTATCTGCCGTACCTACAGGAACAGTTGACTTATCAACAATAACTTTATAACCGTTCATTGCTTTACCGATGCTTTCTGCAACTTGTTCTACGTAATGTAAATCAGCTGAACCATCCTCACTTTGCGGTGTTCCAACAGCAATAAAACATACTAAAGATTTTTTTACAGAATCATCTAAATCAGAAGAAAATTTTAATCTACCTTCCATAACATTAGCTTTAATTAATTCTTCTAATCCAGGTTCATAAATTGGTACAATACCATTTTCTAATTTTTTTAATTTTTCTAAATCATTATCTACACAAATTACATCATTTCCCATATCAGCAAGACATGTACCTGCTACTAAGCCGACATAACCTGTACCTATAACGCAAATCTTCATCTCTACTCCTTTTAATTCCTATTAATTATCAGAATAACACAAAAATTTTTTTTATGAGATAATATCAGTATATAATTTTAAAAGAAGAGGGATATGCATGGAATACAAATTAAAAAATACTGCATCAAAAGATGCTTTTAATTATAAATATTTATTAGGGAAAATTTTTCCATATATAAAACCAGTATTAGGACGTGCAATAATAAATCTTATTATTGCCATTCCATTAGGTCTATTAGACGGCGTTGTAGCACTTTCATTAAAACCTTATTTAGATTTTGTTGTGAATGGTAATCCAGAGCACACTTGGCCTTTTTTAGGAATTACAGTTCATTCTCAAGCATTTTTAGCTGCGATAATTCCTTTTGGTATAGTTGCATTTGCATTATTCCAAGGAATTTTAAAATATTTAAGTAATTATTTAACAGATTGGACTGGCCAAAAAATATCTATGTCATTAAAAAAAGATTTATTCAGAAAATTGACCTCTATGGATCCTCAATTTTTTGACGTAAATTCTTCAGGAATCGTACTAACTAGATTTTTAACAGATCCAGATACAGCATCAAGAAATATTATTGATATGTTAAAATCGTTTATCGCAACATTTTTTGGACTTATCGGACTTGTTGGAGTTTTATTATACAACTCTTGGAAACTTGCGATAATCGGTGTTACTATAATGGCTATAGCAATTACGCCAGTAACTCTTATCAGAAAAAGAATTAAAAAAGTATCTAATGCAACAATGGTTGTAGGCGGGAATATGGCAACAAACTTTAACGAAACTTTTGCCGGCAACAAAATTATGACAGCATATAACCTTCAAAATGACCAAAATACAAAATTCGATAATCAGATACAGGAACAATTCCATCTTGCAATGTCTTTAACAAAAAGAGTAGGTTGGATGTCTCCTATTATGTACTTTGTATGTTCAATAGGTATTGCTCTTGTTATGGCTTATGGAAACCATTTAATTCTTTCAGGACAAATGACTGCAGGGAGTTTTGCATCATTTGTAACATCATTACTACTTTTATATAAACCAACTAAAACTCTTGGTAATACATTAACAAACTTACAAAATGTATTCGTTGCAATGAGCAGAGTATTTGAACTATTTGATTTACAACCACAAATAAAATCACCTAAAAATGCTATTAATCTAAAAGGATTAGAAAACTCTATTGATTTTAACAATGTATGTTTTGAATATGAAGAAAACACTCCTGTATTGAAAAACTTCTCTCTTCATATCAATAAAGGAGAGACTATGGCACTTGTAGGCAACTCTGGCGGAGGAAAAAGTACAGTAGTGAGCCTTTTACCAAGGTTCTATGATGTAAAATCAGGATCAATTGAATTTGATGGAATTGATATCAGAAATTTTGATTTGGATTCTTTAAGAAATAATATTTCTTTTGTGTTCCAAGATAACTTTCTATTTTCAGGCACAATTAAAGATAATATATTGATGGGAAATGAAAATGCAACAGATGAAGAAATTCAAAAAGTTGTTGAAATGGCTCATTTAGATGAATTTATCCATACATTAGAAAATGGATTAGACACATTTGTTGGAGAAAGAGGAACTTCTTTATCTGGAGGACAAAGACAACGTGTAGCAATAGCAAGGGCAATGTTAAAAGATGCACCTATTGTTATCTTAGATGAAGCTACATCAGCACTTGATAATGAATCTGAAGCAATCGTTCAAAAAGCTTTAGATAACTTAATCCAAAATAAAACAGTATTTGTAATTGCACACAGATTATCAACTATTAAAAATGCTGATAGAATTGCCGTTATAAATGACGGAGAATTAGCTGAACTTGGAACTCATGACGAGCTAATTCATATTGAAAACGGTAAATACAGATATCTTTATGAAATGCAATTCAAATCACAAGAAGATGCAGAGGTTCTATCATGAATAAAATTATCACAAAATGGATAGAACCATATGTTTTACTAGAAACTCTAAAAAAGAATTGTGATCTTACAAAAGATTATACATTTGACGGCTTTTCAAAAAATGAAATAAAAAAAGAATTTTTAAAACAATTAAAAAAAGAAAATTCTTTTGGTCTGTATATGAAAAATGTGAATAAGTTTTATTTATTCAATGGGAATATCGATATTGACAAGCTTTTCGAATTAAATTCTTGTGATTATGAAAATACTGAAAATATTGAGAAACCTTTTGAAATGGTAGATATGGGTAAAGCCGAAGCTAGTATTATAAAGCTTTAATCGTTTTCACTGTAACCAAGATTTATAGCTTTTTGATAGGCAATTTCAGCCTCATGATTTTTCCCTAAATTTTCAAGGATTACAGATTTCCAATAATAATTCCACTGATCACAATCTCCGAGCAAAATTGATTTATTCATATAAATTAGAGCTTTTTGATAATCTTCAATAGCTAAATAACTCCGAGCAAGCCAAAAACAAACAATGCCTTTTTCTTTTTCATCCATTAATTGCAGTCCAATATCAATTGCTTCATCATACCGTTCTAACATAAACAGACAATACATCTTATCTTGCAAATATAAATAATCTTTTTCTCTTAATAACAGCTTATTCAAATACAAAATAGCCTTTTCATAATCTTTATTTGATATAAAAATTTGTGCTCGTTTATATTCATGTTTATCACCAGTCGAAAATTCTTTTTCTATTTTGTCCAAAATATTTAAACAGTCATCATATCTTTTCAACTCAAATAGTATATCAAATTTTCTATAGTACATATCCGTATTATGCTTATTATTTAATAAATCTAAATTTGCGTATTCCAAAGCTTTTTTATAGTCATTAATTTTTTCATACAAATTGCTTAACTCTCCATATACATATGTATATTCAGTATTGTTTTTTATAACATCCTCTAAAATATTAATAGCTTTTTTATAACGATAACACATTGTAAATATTGTAGCTTTACGAATAAAATAAGCAGGTTTAGGATTAATTTTTATAGCTTTATTTATATTTTTAAGAGCTTTTTTTAAATTATTAGACATCGACATATCTGAAATACAAGCATACTTTTCATCTTTTGGCAAAAATAATATTACAAAATATCTGAACAAATTTGTACCATCTATACTTTTAAAAAATATAGAAATTTCGGAAACTAATATTAAACAAAATAATAAAATCAGATTATCAAAAGTATTATGCTTCATTTTCAAAGCAGAAATTGAATACTTCAAAATATTTTTATAATCATGCTCTAAAAAACAAGCCAAAGCTTTAAAAGTTTCACAAGAAGGATCTTGTTTATTAATTTGCTTTAATTTATGTGAATACTTTTCAGCAATATCAGATTCTCCTTTCAGATTATATAAACAAACAGCTGCATAATATGCAAAATAATAATCTTCCGTGCATTTTTCAAGAAGAATTAAAAGATATTTTTCCGCTTTAGAAATATTTTCTTCGTTTATATATATAATTGTAAGAATATAGTCAGTATAATAATAATCTTCATCTAAATATTTTGCCTTTAAAGCATACTTTAAAGCTTTAGAATTCTGACCTTTATAATAATAAGCATTAGCAAGAAAAGCGTAATTTTGTGGTGTTTTTTGACCTTCCTCAATACGCTTATTTAACAGTTTGACTATTTTATTTGCACTGAATGAATTTATTATATATTCCGCATCATCATAAAATGTATAAATATTATCAAACATAACTAACCTCAACCAATATATCGGCTACAAAAAAAATTACTTGAATTATTTTTACATTCTTTTACATTAGGCAATTTTTTGCAACAAAAAAACTTTATATAAATATCAGGGGAATATAAGGGGAAATAATTTGTTTAATTATAATTTTTTCAATTTTAACTATAATTATAGCTATTTTCCATTTATGAATTTTTTCATGCCAGCAAATTGCATGACAATATTCCCATTTCAAAGTTTTCAACTAAACAGCCAAAACTCTATTTGGCAAACTCAAAAGGAACAAGAAGTTCCTAAACTTATCGATTCTCTCGTAATTAGAAGTGTAAAAAATGATAGTAGTGTAGAAACATTAAATAAAGAAGAGACCTCAAAAAAAACATCCCGCACAACAATTAACGGGATAGAATACAATGCACAAAAAGGGCAAGCACTTGCAGATAGAATTCTTGCAGGCTTGCCTGAATACAGAAATTATCCGCTATGTGCAAAATTTGTTAAAGAAGCAATAAGAGATGTAGGGCTTGGTCCATACATAAACGGAAATGGAGAATATTGTAAATACATACTCAGAGCAAATCCTAATTTTAAAGAAACAAAAGTTAAAGGAGAAGATTTAAAAAATCTCCCTGCAGGATGCATAATTGTCTATGACAAATATGACGCAGGCTATGGAAAAAACGGACATGTTGAAATTACATTAGGAGATGGAAGGGCTTGTAGTGATGTAATTACAGAGGAAATAGAACCATCAAAACACGCCTATGTATTTGTTCCTGTTTAAATTTCTTTACAAACAGACAATTTTTAAACAAAAAATAACTTTATATATACAAGAGGAAAATTAAGGGGACATATTGTGAGTTTAGTAAACTTCAACACAAATATACAATATGATTTTCAATTGCCGAAAATAAATATTTCGACAACAAATTTTAAATTTACTCCAATCAAAAATTATTCAACATATACATCTGGAAATAATTTATTCTCACTTTATAACAATAACTTTGCAAACTTACAAAAAGTACTTGATTCAAATAATAATAACACCACAACAAATTCATTAAGTTCCAATAAAGTATCAGCGACTCTTGAAGATGCAGGGTATGACAAAACAAAAGGAGACAAATTAGCAAATACAGCAGCCAAAAACACTGTAGGATTTACTCATCAATGTGCAACATATGTAAAAAATGCAATACAAAACAGTGGACTTGGCGCATATGAATATGGGGATGCGTATGAATGCGCAAACATCCTGAAACGCAACAAGAATTTTAAAGAAATCTCGACAAAGGGACTAGACCTATCAACTCTTCCTGCTGGATGCGTATTAGTTTATGATAAAGGAGTTGCAGGTTACAGTTCAAAATATGGGCATACTGAAATCACACTTGGGAACGGACAAGCAGCAAGTGATGGGGTTACTAACAATATAAGACAAGGAGCAAGAGTATTTGTTCCGGTATCACAAAGTTATGTTGCATAATAATTGATCAACTGCTATTGTTAAATTATTAAAATCTCCATTATTATTTATCACATAATCACTTAATTTAACTTTATCTTCTTGTGGCATTTGTGAATTTATACGTGATTTTGCATGTTCTATAGTATAGTTATTGCGTTTTAATAATCTTTCTAAGCGTATTCCATCATCAGTATAGACAAAAATAATTTTGTCAAACAATGATTGCATATTAGATTCAAAAAGCAAAGGAATTCCTACAAATAACAAATCATCAGATTGATTCGCGTCAAAAAATATCTTAATTTCTTCTGCAATTTGAGGATGCATTATTGATGCAATTTTTAATCTTGCTTCTTTATCTGAAAAAATTAATTGCGCGACTTTAAAACGAGAAAATTCTCCATTTTCAAACACATCATAATTTTTGAAACCATCATATAACTCTTTATTATTGACAGTTAATAGTTTTTTGGAAACTTCATCAGTATCCAAAACCTTATATCCTTTTTCCTCTAATATTTTTTGGACAGTAGATTTCCCAGATGCAATATTTCCACAAATAGCTATTCTTTTCACTGTTTTGAAATCCTATTTAAAAAGTTTTTCAACTCTCTAATCTGTATTGGTTTGATTGGTTTGAATTCTCCGCGTTTTAATCCATCAAGAGTTAATGTAGCATGTTGAATACGTTTTAAAGTTTTTACCTCATATCCGACAGCTTTGAACATTTTTCTAATTTGCCTATTCATACCTTGATAAAGAGTAATTCTCATTTCAGTATGACTGCTATCCATTTCCAAAACTTCAATATTAGCATAAGCAATCTTACCAGGCTCTAATTCAATACCATTAGCTAACTGTTCTAATTCATGTCTGTGAATTGAAGAATTTATTGTAACTAAATAAACTTTAGGAACTTTAACTGATGGATGAGTCAAAGCATTAATTAAATCACCATCATTTGTCAAAATTAAAAGTCCGGTAGAATCTTTATCTAAACGTCCAACAGGTTTTAAACTGTACAAATTTTCAGGTAACAAATCATAGATAGTTTTTCTACCCTGATCATCTTCTCTTGTAGTTATATAACCTGCAGGTTTAAAAAATCTGTAATACTGATGTTTTGCAGGTGCAATAAGTTTTTTATTAACAAAAACTTTATCTTTAGGCTGCACTAGAAAGCCAAGTTCTGTAACGACTTTACCGTTTACACTTACAGAACCTTTTTCAATTAAATCATCAGCTTTTCGACGAGAACAAAGCCCAGATGAAGCAATATATTTATTTAATCGAACTCCGGACATTTTTTATTCCTTTTTACTACCTAGCAAGTCACAAGAGACTTTTCATCATCTTTAACCGCTTTTTCAAAACATTCAACAAGCTCTGCAGGCATTCTTCTGTACAATTTACCTGCATTACTTATCGCAACAACATCGAATACAGCTTCAATAAATACTTTATCAGTTTCTTTAGACTTAATTACCTGCTTGAATGTAACTGACAAGCTATTGAATTTTTCAATCCAAGTTTCAATAATAATAGCATCATCTAATTTTGCAGATGCTTTATATTTGACATTCATATTTGTAACAGGTAAAAGAATATCCATCTTTATCATAGAAACAAGATCAAGACCTAATGTATTACATAAGTCAACACGACCTTTTTCTAACCATCTTAAATATGCACCGTGCCAAACAACACCATATGCATCTGTATCTGAATAATAAACTTTAGTTTCAAAAATATTTTTCATACAACAACTATAACACAAAAGGAGAAAAAAATGAAATACGTATGTAACGTTTGCCAATGGATATATGACGAAGAAAATGAAGAAAAGAAATTTGACGAACTTCCTGAAGATTGGGTATGCCCTATTTGCGGAGCAGGAAAAGAAATGTTTAGTGAAATAGAAAAATAATAATTAATAAATATTAAAATATAGCAATTTTTTTTATTTACATGTTTTACTAATAACGTGACAGGAATTAGTAGTGTAAGAACAGATTACAATAATCAAAACAATTATTATTTACACAAAAATAATAATTTCTATACCCCTGCAAGTTTTCAAGAACCGCAGCCCCAATATAATCCAGAAAAAACGGTTTTAACTGCAGGTCTTTTACAAGCATTTGCATTATTCTTACATAAAGCATCAGAATGGTGCGGAAATAAATTAATGCAGGGCAAAGAATTTACTAATGCAGAAAATGTAAAACAAATTGCTCAAAATATGGTCAACAAAAACAAATTAAATGTTAATGTTGACTTTATTGATGCAAATAACATAAATAAATACCCTAAAGTTCTACAAGAAGCACTAAAACCTGTTGCAAGAGGAGAAAACGCATTTTATACTGACCAATTTAAACTTGCAGTAGCACCAAAGAATAAACCTTCTTTAATATTACATGAATTAGGTCATGCCATAAACGCACACAAAGGTAAATTCTTAAAATTTTTACAAAAATCAAGAATGTTTGTATCCGCAGTTCCAACTGCACTAATAATGCTTAACGGACTATCTAAACAAGATGATAACAAACCTAGTTTCATAGAAAGAAATGCCGGTAAAATCGGTTTTGCTGCATTTTTACCAACAATTATAGAAGAAGGTCTGGCATCAATTAGAGGAGTAAAAGCAGCCAAAGCAACACTTGGTAACTCTGTAAATCTTAAGCCACTAAAAAGAAATTACTTCTTTGCTTGGCTAACTTATTTAATTGCCGGCATTGGGCTTGGAGTTGCAGCCAAACAAAGTGTTATAGAAAATAAAAGATAAAATAATAAAAAACCTCTTGACGTAAAAAAATGTTTATCATAGAATAAAAATTGTCGCAAGTTTAGCGATTGAAAATTAAATATCGGGATGTGGCGCAGCTTGGTAGCGCACCTCGCTTGGGACGAGGGGGTCGCACGTTCAAATCGTGTCATCCCGACCATTTAGAAAAGATTGACTTGTTGTCAATCTTTTTTTATTGTTTACAATTTATTGACTTGACTCTACTTTTATAATAAACTTCTGGAGAAGAGATTTTACACTATTAAATGAGGATTAGGGAAATTGGATTTTACAACTTTAACTATTGAAGCTCTAAAAGCACTAGCTTCTATTGTAGGAAATTACGGACTTGCGATTATATTATTAACAGTTGTTATAAGACTTGCAATGTGGCCATTGAACGTATCTCAACAACGTTCTATGAAAATGATGCAAAATTTACAACCAAAAATTAAAGCTATTCAAGACAGATATAAAAGCGACCCGCAAAAAATGCAACAAAAACTTATGGAATTTTACAAAGAACATAAGTTTAACCCAATGGGCGGCTGTTTACCTTTATTAATTCAATTACCAATATTCATTCTTTTATATTCAGCTTTAATGAGCCCTCAATTTATTCAAATTGCAGGCGATACATCTTTCGGCTTTTTAAGCAGACTTGATACAACATTAAGAGCTACAGCAGGACGTTCTTTCGATGGCACATTCGGAGTTTCTCAAGGTGATACATTTACTTTAGGGAAAACTGCTACTGTATATTTACCTGATGAAACTTTAGAAAATGTAAAAATTAAAGATCCAAATAAAGCTATAGAAATTCAAGGAGAATTTAAACCTGGTGAAAATATTGACTTTAAAATCGATTTAGACCACCTAAATTTAAAATTCGCACAACTTGATCAAATTCAAAAAGCTGAAATATCAGTAACTGATATGACAAATAAAGAAGTTGAAAAAATTACATTTACAAAACAAGGAAGCGTATTAGCAGCATCTGTACCAACTATTGTTGCAGCAAGATCTTTCCACTGGGATGTATTTGTTTTAATCGCTTTATTTGCACTTACAATGTTCGCATCACAAAAAATCATGATGGCAACTCAAAAACCTAAAGACGGAGCTGTTGATCCAACTCAAGAAGCGATTCAAAAATCAATGGGTACATTTATGCCAATTATGATTATCGGTACATTTGTAATAATCCCAATTCCTGCAGGTGTTCTATTATATCTTGTTACAAGTAACATAATACAAATTTTGCAAACTGTTATAGTTAATAAACAAATTGATAAAGAACAAGAAAGAACAAAAAATATCGTAACAGATTCAGATATTGCAGGTGCAAAAAAAATTGAACCAAAGGAATAATAAATAAAATGCTTTTATCTGAATATGATTACAATTTACCTGAAGAATTAATTGCGCAGTTACCTGCCGATAAAAGAGATAATTCGAGAATGATGGTTCTAAACCGAAAGGATAGAACCATTTCTCATAAACATTTTTATGACATTGTAGATTTAATTGATAAAAATACTCTTTTGGTTATGAACAACACAAAAGTTCTACCTGCGCGTCTTATCGGATATAAAGACACAGGAGCTAAAATTGAAGTATTTTTATTAAAACAAGCAGAAACTCAAAGTTTAGAAGAAAATATGCAAAACCCAATGTGTCGGGTCAAGCAGCTATGCTTGTGGGACGTGTTAATTAAACCTTCTAAAAGAGTCAAACCTGGTACAATTATTAAAATCAGCGAAGAATTATCAGTAAAAGCGATTAAACGATTGGAAGAAAACGGGGAATGGCTTGTAGAATTAATGTTTGAAGGGAACAATGTTCTTGATGTTCTTCATAGAAATGGTCAAATTCCATTGCCACCATATATTGAAAGAAAAATTCAAAATGAAGACTTAAAAAAACTTGACTTTGAAAGATATCAAACAGTATATGCTAAAGATGAAGGATCAGTAGCTGCACCAACTGCCGGATTACACTTTACGCAAGAAATTTTACAAAAGCTTCAAGATAAGGGAGTTGAATTAGCATACGTAACTTTAAATGTTGGACTTGGCACTTTCAGACCGGTTCAATGTGAAAACGTTGAAAATCACAAAATGCATTCTGAAACATTTGAAATTTCTGAAAAAGCTGCAGAGCAAATTAACAGAGCAAAAAAAGAAGGAAAACAAATCATAGCAGTAGGCACTACGACTGTTAGAACTCTTGAAACAGCTTTCCAAAAATATGGATGTATACAACCTTGTCATGACCATTCGGAATTATTCATATATCCACCTTATGAATTTAAAGTTATTGACAAACTTATTACAAATTTCCACCTACCAAAATCTACACTTCTAATGCTTGTAAGTGCATTAGCAGGAAAAGATTTTATATTTGAAGCATATAATGAAGCAATAAAAAACAATTACCGCTTTTTCTCATACGGTGATTGCATGTTTATTAATTGACATTTTAATAAATATCATTAATGCAAATAGAGGATACGGAAATATCTGATTTTATATAAAATAAAAACAGATAAGGGTAGAGGTGGTATGTTTTCACAATTTATTCAAAATCTATTAAATACAGGCGGACAAGCTCAAGCAATGCAACGTTACGCCCAACTTTCTAATAAAGTTAATAATTTAACAGCTACAAACGAACCACAAAATCCGCTTGATGCTATTTATCCAAATAATGGGAAAATAAATTCTCCGTCATTTGAAAAAGTACTTCAATCAACTACAAAATCTAATTTCGGATCATTATTACTTAATCCTGAATTAAAAAAAGTAAATGCAAATATAATAAATCAAACACCTCAAAGCAGTTTTCAAAACGCACTAATAGAAGCAAATGCAATTCAAGCAAACACCCAATCTGCAACTAAATCTCAAATCTTAAATGTTGTTAATCAAATTGCAGAAAAACATGGGGTTGATGAAAAACTAGTACAAGCACTAATTAAACAAGAATCAGGATTTAACCCAAAAGCAAAATCAAAAGCAGGAGCTATGGGGCTAATGCAATTAATGCCATCTACTGCTAAAAATTTAGGAGTACAAGATCCTTATAATATTGTGCAAAATGTTGAAGGCGGGGTTAAATATTTAAAATCTATGTTAAACAAATATAACGGAAATGTAATTTTAGCATTAGCCGCATACAATGCTGGTCCTGGGGCTGTCGATAAATATGACGGAGTGCCACCATACAAAGAAACTCAAAATTACGTTAAAAATATTTTAGCCAACTATCTATAATTAATAATTTTGCACAATTTTGTTGTTTTTGCTACAATAAAATAAAAGTAGGAAAGGCATCAAATGAAATTTTCATCATCTTTTAAAGTAGGGCTTTTAACATTATTAGCATTAGTGCTTTTAATCGGAGTAGTTTTCAAGGTTAAAGGTCGAACTTTTTCATCTGCAGACAGAATTGAAATACAATTCAAAGATGTAAACGGCATGCGTCCGGGGGCAGGTGTTCAGATGATGGGGTTAAGAGTAGGACAAGTTGAAGAAATTACCCCAGTAATTGATGGTGAAAACAGTTATGTTAAAGTAAAATTTGTTATAACTGAACCCAACGTAGAAATACCAAAAGCTTCAATATTTTCTATTCAACAATCAGGACTTATCGGTGAATTATTTTTAGAAATCACACCGCCAAAAACAAGAACTGTATTTATTCCAATGGTGAATAAAGATATTCTTTATAAAGATGACGATGTTGAAATGAAATTGGATAAAAAATTCTATGATGTAGGTAAAATTACAAACATTGAAGTTGTATCAAAAGATGTTGTTCCATATACAATGAAAGATAGCATTAAAACAAATTATGCATATAAAATTGATTATGTAATAAATCTTCCTGGTCTTATTCTACCGGAATTTTTAAAGGGCAAAGTAGTTAAATCAAATGGAACAAATAAACTATTGATTTCAACTTTAGATGATATTACATTGCCATATCCAAATCAAAAATCTCCTTATACAATAATTGAACCGATGAGAATAGCTGATTTTATGGATTGGCAATATAGAGCAGCTGAATCTTTGACAGAAACCAATAAAAAGATTAATGATTTATTATCTGATGAAGTAATCGCAGAATTAAAAATGTCAGTCAGAAATATTAATTCTTTAACAGGGCAAACAAGCGATACTATGGCTAAATTAAATGGATTAATTGATGACTCAAGCAGCGATTTAAGACAACTTATGGTAATGATGGATAAGGCTACAACTGATTTCAATATGTTGTCTTATAACATTAATAACATAATCGGAGATCCTCAATTTAAAACAACAATGTTATCTACAGCGAATTCAGTTGATAAATTATCTCAAAACCTAAATAAATTAATTGGAAATGAACAAGAAGCTGAACAAATGGCTGAAGATATAAGAGCTATTACACATAACGTAAATGAAATAAGCGGATATGTAAATTCTCTTACAAAAGACGATCAGCTAAAAAAAGATATAAACAGAGCTGTTGCAAATGTTAATACTGCAATGGTTGATATTTCAACAACTCTTGAAACAGTTAATAAATTAACACCTGAAAAGAAAACTGAATTACAATCAATTATTGAAGATACAAGAGTTACAACCTGTAATTTGAGAAAATTCTCTGAAAAACTTAACAAGAGATTTTTACTTTGGAGATTAATGTTCTAAAATTTGATAGGAAAACAATATGAATTTAAAAACTGAAATTTCCAAAATACATTATGATAAAAATGCAAAAGGTTTAATTGTAAAAATTCTAGAATTCGCTTCAATATTTTATGGATTAGGAAGCGGTTTAAAAAATATACTTTATGACAAAAATATAATCAAACCTAAAAAAGTAAATGCTTTTGTTATTTCTGTTGGGAATTTGACAACAGGAGGTGTAGGAAAAACTCCAGTTGTATCAGAAATTGCTAAATATTTTATTGGTAAAGGAGAAAAAATTGCAATAATTTCTCGCGGTTATGGAGGAAAACTTTCCAATAAAAATATAAATATTATCTCAGATGGAGAAAAAATATATTATAATGCAAATTTATCTGGCGATGAACCTTATTGGTTAGCTCAAAATACTAAAGGTGCAATAGTTATTACTTGTAAAAACAGATACAAAGCCGCTGAATATGCAATTAATAAATTCGGAACTACAAAAATTATACTTGATGACGGGTTCCAACACAGAAAACTTCATAGAGATTTAGATATCGTATTAATGGATAGCAAAATGGGATTTGGTAACGAAAAATTACTACCTGCAGGACCATTAAGAGAAGGCACTGAAGCTCTTTCAAGAATTAATAAATTAATTATTGTAAGCAAAGATATTGATCATTCAAGAGCAGAGAAATTATCAAAAATAATGGGTAAAAAATTAAAAGTACAAACAGAAGTCTGCTATACAGAACCTGACATAGTATACAATATTAAAACAGGAGAAATTTTACCTAAAAACAGTGAAATTACAGCAATCTGCGCAATTGGTCAACCAACACAATTTTATAACTTTTTGAAAGATTATAAAATTAAAAATACCAAAGATTTTGATGATCATCATCTATATACAGAAGAAGAAATTCCTCAAGGCATAATTGTAACAACCGAAAAAGATGCAGTAAAAATGGCAAACTTTGAACGAAATGATATTTATGCTTTAAAATTAAAAACTGTAATTAATACTGAGGCACTATTAAATAATGCAGACCAAAATTGATATCGACAAAATTGTAGAATTATTAAAAAAAGCCAAACAACCACAAAGCGACTTTGTAAAGCTTATGGATAGTTTTAAAGACCCTTATTTGGTATTAATAGCCTGCATTCTAAGTCTTAGAACTAATGATAAAACAACTTATCCTGCGACATTAAGAATGCTTGAACTAGGCAAAACTCCTAAAGATTTTGCAAATTGCGATATAAAAAAACTTGAAAAAGCTATTTATCCTGTTGGATTTTATTCAAATAAAGCAAAACAAATTGTAGAGCTTTCTAAAATACTTGTAGAAAAATATAATTCAAAAGTCCCAGATTCAATAGAAGAATTATGCAAATTTAACGGAGTAGGAAGAAAAACAGCAAATCTAACATTATCTCTAGGCTTTAATAAACCTGCAATTTGTGTAGATGTTCATGTCCATAGAATTTTCAACAGAATTGGGTATGTCAAAACAAAAACTCCAGATGAAACAGAATTGAAATTAAGAGAAATTCTACCTGAAAAGTATTGGATAGATATAAACACATTACTAGTAACACACGGACAAAATATTTGCAAACCACAAAAAACCAAATGCAATGAATGTCCAATCGAAAAATATTGTAATAAAATTATATAACATTAATATTCCTTAATATTCTAACAAAAAAATTTATGTTTATATTTATTATTATCTACAGATAAAAGGAGATTAAAATGAATATTTCAAAAATTTTTAATAGAATTGAAACTCAAGTAGAAAAACATAAATTAAATAAAAAAATAACTGAAATTAATAATTATGTAAAAATACATGATGTTAATACTTATGGAGACTCTTTTAACCAAATGTATAATGCAAGAGAAGTAATGGCAAATTACGCAAAGAAAAAAGGGGTATCTATAGATATATATGACGCTAAAAAATTATTAGAAGATGATGAATCTGTCTCTCCTATTATGGAAAATAATTTTTCAGATAAACTTAATGTAATAGTAACAAATCTGTTAAACGGGAAATCAAAATCAAAAATAATTTCAGCAAATACTGATAAAACATTTCCTAAGGTTTGCGAAAAACAAGTAATTATCCCTATTGTTACAGATGGTCTTGAAAGAGTTGGTGAAATTGTTAGCCAAACAGAAGATACTTTTTTAAGAAATTTATACAGAAATATTGAAAAATTAACCAATACAGTAACAGGTAAAAATAGTAAATAAACTTGATTTTCAACGGCTCTTATGCAATAATCTGAATAAGATTGTATGTTTATTTTCCTTTTCTAATAACAATATACAATCGGGGTTAATCAGAAAATAAAATACGTAGGAGTTCGATATGAGTGTAGAAAACCCTCATAAAATCGACACATCAAAGTTAGATGAAATTATCCAATCATATGATTGTAAAAAATCTAACTTGATTGCGATTTTACAAAAAGTACAGGAAGTTTACCGATATCTCCCTGAAGAAGCTTTAATTTACATCGGAACAAAAATTGAAGGGTTATCACCTGCAACAGTATTTGGGGTTGCAACTTTTTATGCACAATTTTCCCTTGAACCAAAAGGGAAATATGAAATAAAAGTATGTGATGGAACAGCTTGCCACGTACGCGGCTCAATGCCTGTTTTAAATGCTATCAGAGCGAAATTAAATATGCCTGAGGGGCAATTAACTAGCGAAAATGGGTTATTCTCACTTGAAACAGTTAGTTGTTTAGGTGCTTGTGGTCTAGCTCCTGTAGTTGTCATTAATGAAAAAGTTTATCCTCAAATGACATCTGATGCTATCACAATAGTATTAGATACACTAATGAAGGAGGAAGACTAATGAATACATCACAGCTAAATATTGATATAAAAGAAGAACAAAAAAAAGCTAAAGATATTATTGATAAACAAGGCTTAAGAGTTCTTGTTTGTGCAGGAACAGGTTGTGTAGCTAATGGCTCATTAAAAGTTATAGAAAAATTCAAAGAACTTGGTGCTGACGTATCTGTACTTACAGATTATGACAAAATGACAATAGTCCCAACAGGATGCCATGGTTTTTGTGAACAAGGCGTACTTGTTGTAATACCAGACAAACATATTACTTATGTAAAAGTAAAAGAAAAAGATGTTGAAGAAATATATGAAAGTCACATTAAAAATAACAAACCTGTAGAAAGACTATTATATGTAGATCCTAAAACTCATGAACATGTTTTAGATGATGCTCATATTAATTTCTATGCAAAACAAACAAGAACAGCTCTTGCAAACTGCGGAAATATCAATGCAGAATGCATAGATGAAGCTATAGCTGTAAGGGGCTATGAAGCTCTAGCAAATGTCTTAAAAGAAAATAATCCTGATGCCGTAATAGATACAATTGAAAAATCAGGACTTCGCGGTCGAGGCGGTGGCGGATTCCCTACTGGTAGGAAATGGAGATTTACTGCAGCAAATAAAGGAGGAAAATCTTATATAGTATGTAATGGTGATGAAGGTGATCCTGGTGCATTTATGGATAGATCCGTAATGGAAGGTGATCCTCACAAATTACTCGAAGGTATGGCTATTGCAGCCTTTGCAATAGGGGCAGACGAAGGATATATCTATGTTAGAGCTGAATATCCACTTGCAATTAAACGTTTAAGAAAAGCTATAAAAGATGCAGAAGAAAGAAATTTCTTAGGTAAAAATATAATGGGAAGCGATTTTTCTCTTGATATTCATATCAAAGAAGGAGCTGGAGCTTTCGTTTGCGGAGAAGAAACAGCACTAATCGCATCTATTGAAGGTGAAAGAGGAATGCCTAGACCCAAACCGCCATTCCCTGCAAATAAAGGACTATTTGGCAGACCAACCTTAATTAATAACGTTGAAACATTAGCAAATGTTCCCGTAATTATGCTAAATGGTGCAGACTGGTTTGCACAAATGGGAACAGAAACATCTAAAGGAACTAAAACATTCGCACTTACTGGAGAAGTAAATAATACTGGTCTTATAGAAGTACCAATGGGCACTACCCTAAGACAGATTGTATTTGACATCGGTGGTGGAATGCGTGACGGCAAAAAATTCAAAGCCGTACAAATCGGAGGACCATCAGGAGGTTGTTTAACAGAAGAACATCTTGATATTCCTATGGATTACGACAACCTTATAAAAGCCGGAGCAATGGTAGGCTCAGGCGGTCTTGTAGTAATGAGTGATAAAACATGTATAGTTGAAGTTGCAAGATTTTTCATGAATTTCACACAACACGAAAGTTGTGGGAAATGCGTTCCTTGCCGTGAAGGTACAAAAAATATGCTTAGAATACTTGAAAAAATAGTAGCAGGCAAAGGGACAATGGAAGATTTGGAACTTTTAGAAGAACTTGCTCATTCCGTAAAAGAAGGTTCTTTATGCGGTCTTGGTAAAACAGCTCCAAATCCTGTATTATCAACACTAAAATATTTCAGAGACGAATATATAGCTCACATTAAAGATAAAAAATGTCCTGCAGGCGTATGTACTGCAATGAAAAAGATTGTTATTAATGAATCTTTATGCAAAGGCTGTACAAAATGTGCAAGAGTTTGCCCTGTGGGTGCTATTGAAGGAACAGTTAAAAATCCTCATCACATTAATCAAGATAAATGTATTAAATGTGAGGCTTGTTTAACAAACTGCCCATTCAGAGCTATCGTACTTGAATAAAATTTATAAGGAATACAAAAATGAGTGATAAAAAAACATTATTTATAGACGGGAAAGAAGTTGAATTTACTGATGAACCAAATCTTCTTGAAGTAATAAGAAAAGCAGGAATGAATGTTCCAACATTTTGCTATCGTCCGGATTTAACTTCATTCGGAGCTTGCAGAATGTGCGTTGTAGAAGTTGAAGGCAGAGGCATTCAATCTTCTTGTACAATGCCGCCAGAAGCAGGCTTAAAAATTCATCTTAACACTGAAAAAACAAGAAGAATTAGAAAAACAGTTCTTGAATTACTACTGGCAAATCACGACAGAAACTGTCTAACTTGCGAAAAATCAGGGAATTGTGAATTACAAAAATATGCAGAAGAATATGGTATTAGAAACATTCGTTATCCAGATAAAGAATTAGAAGACTACTTACCAATTGATGATTCAAGTCCTTCAATTGTTAGAGACCCGAATAAATGTATACTTTGCGGAGCTTGCGTTAGAGCTTGCAGCGAATTTCAAGGACACGCAGTATTAGGATTTGCAAATAGAGGGTCAAAAACACTTGTTCAACCTATGAATGGAAGACCTCTAGGTCAAGTAGATTGTGTAAATTGCGGGCAATGTGCTGCAGTATGCCCAACAGGAGCTTTAACAATTAAATCTGATGTAGAACAAGTATGGAAAGAAATTACAAATCCTGAGAAAAAAGTTGTAGTCCAAATGGCTCCTGCAACTCGTGTTGCAATAGGTGAAATGTTCGGACTCGAACCTGGCGTAAATTCAATTGGCAAAATGAATGCTGCACTTAGAAAAATAGGATTTGATTTAATATTTGATACTAATTTCGGTGCAGATTTAACCATTATGGAAGAAGCTACTGAATTTTTATCAAGACTTAAATCTGGTGAAAACTTACCAATATTTACATCTTGCTGTCCTGCTTGGATTAAATATTTAGAAACTGAACATCCTGACATGTTACATCATCTATCAAGTTGTAAATCTCCAATGAGTATGTTATCACCCGTTCTAAAAACTCTTGTCCCTGAACATTTTGGAATAAGCAGGGATAATATGGTAGTTGTAGCAATTATGCCTTGTACAGCAAAAAAATATGAATGCAAACGACCTGAATTAACTACTAATGAAAAACCTGATACTGATTATGTTTTAACAACTCAAGAATTAGGCAGAATGATTAAAGAAGCAGGAATTAACTTTAACGCATTGGATACCGAAGCTCCAGATTCACCATTCGGGGAATACACAGGAGCAGGAACCATTTTTGGAGCATCAGGCGGTGTTGCAGAAGCAGCTGCAAGAACAGCATATGAATTTGCAACAAGCGAACCTTTAAATGATGTTGATATAAAACAAATGCGAGGAACTTCAAATCGTTCAAGAGATATCGAACTTGATTTAAAAGGCACAAAACTTATAATAAGAGTTGTATCTACATTAAGAGAAGCTGAAAAATCTCTTAAAGAAATAAAAGAAGGGAAAGCTAAATTCCAAATGCTTGAAGTTATGGCCTGTCCTGGAGGCTGTATAAATGGTGGAGGGCAACCGAGAAGTTGTGATGACACAAAAATAAAAGAAGAACGAGCTCAAGGTCTTTATAAAGAAGATGCTGAACTCCAATATAGGAAATCACACTTTAACCCATCAATCAGAAAATTATATAATGAATACTTGGAAGAACCAAACTCTCATAAAGCACACGAATTACTACATACTATTTACACAGATAAATTTATTGGTTCTTACAAAGATATTTAAAAAATAAAAATCCCGACTTTTATAAAGTCGGGATTTTTATTTTAATTAAATACCTATTTTACAGCTTTTTTTACAGCTTCAGTAATATCAGAACCACCATATAATACAGCACCTTTAGCTAGAACTATATCATATCCGCCAGCTTTTGCTTGAGCTTCAATTTGTTTAGAAATAGAATCATCAATTGCTGACAATTTAGTTGCATAATTTTTATCCATAGCAGCCTTTTTAGCAGCTAATTCTTTATTATACTTTTCTTCTAAAGCCTGCTTTTTCTTAACGTCAGTTGTTGCTGCTACATCCTTCCTTGCTTTCTCAATAAATGCAACAATTTCTTTTGTTTTTGCTTCATGATCTTTCTTTAAAGCTTTAACTTGAGAAGATGCACCTACTACAGAAGTTACATCTACAACTGCAATTTTTGATGGAACATCAGACATTGCAAAATTACCTAAAGCTAAACCAATTACAAAAGTAGATAGACCAACAACTAAAAATTTAATCTTTTTGTTCATATTTTCTCCCTTATACACTACTTGTGCCAAATTTATTTTAAATCATACTCTAAAGAATTGAATTTTAAAATAAAATCTTTACAAGCACACTTATATCATATATAATAGTAACAGGTCAATTATAATTTTGTAAAAAGTTTAACTTTTATTACTTTATCTTAATAAAAGTTAAAAAAAAGGATAATTTTAAACGCATTAAAGCAAAAATAATCTTGACCTGATTTAATAAAAATATATATATTTTTTTAATTTTAAAGGTGATTAAATGAAAAAGATTAATTCTAAAAAACATATTATTGGTGCAATTACTTTTATGAGTTTTGCATTAACAATATCTGCATCTTATAACCCAGCAAATGCTGATCCATTCGGCGGAGCATCAATAGTTCCAGGTCAAATTGGAGCTGAAGCCGGAATGAATCAAATGCATGATAGCAATTATTTAAAAGAAAGATACCAAGATAATTATAGAAACGAAGACTATCAGTATTATCAAGAAAGAAAAAAACTTGATAATGATCCAAATGCAGGGAACCAAGTAATACAAAATTATAATGGTGGCTCAATCCAACAAGCAACTGTTGAAGAAATGAATACTAAAGGAGTATTCGTTAATTCTGTAGAAGTAGCTCCATCAGAGATTTTAACAAAAGAAGAAATAAATAAGCTAGTTCAACCAATTGTTGGAAAAAATGTATTTATTGAAGATATACAAAAAGTAATTGACAGTATTAACAATTTATATGCTGAAAAAGGCTTTGTAACAGCACGAGCATTTTTACCAGAGCAAACTGTTGAAAATGGCAATATTTACATTGCATTAACAGAAAGTAAAATTGGAAGCATTTCAGTTCAACAAAACAAATGGACTAAAGATGGATATATTACAAGCAGATTACCGCAAAAAGAAGGAGAACTGTTTGATATTGTTGAATTAGAAAAAGATGTCTTAGATTTTAACAGATACAATGAAGGTATAAAATTATCAGCTAATTTAAAAGCAGGTGAAAAACCTGGAACTACCGATATTGAACTAGTTGCAGATGAATCTTTTCCATTCCACGTAATGGGTATTATGGATAACGCAGGTCGTTACAGCACTGGTAGTATTCGTGGCGGTGCAATGTTATATGCAGATAGTTTATTTGGCCACAGAGATAGAATGTCTTTAGGTTCATATTTTTCAAGAGGTGCACAAAGTCCATTCTTTGATTACAACTTCCCTGTAAACAAAAAAGACGGTCGCGTTGGATTTATGTTCTCATCAACATTTGCTGATATCAAATATGGTCCAATGACTCCTCTTAAATTAGGTAGTAATGCTTATCAATATTCATTGTATTATACACAACCAATTGTTAGAAAACCTGGATTTGAATTAAAAACATATGCAGGCATCAACTATAAAAGAGCTAGAACATTCACTGATATTAGAACTGGTAGTCCTATATTTGATGATTTAATGCGTGATGCTATTAACAGTACAGATAATATTACATCAGCAGAATTGGCATTGATGTTAAGAAAAGATACTAAATATGGTATTTGGTACTTAAATCAAAATGCATATTATTCATTCCCAATATTTAACAGTGACAGAGATAATAATTACTTTAAATATAGCGGTAGCTTAGTTAGATTACACGATTTTTCTCACGGTATAATTGGTCAATTGAGAAGTAATTATCAAATCATTCCTGGAGATAAAAAAATCCCTTACTTAGACCAAATGCAAACAGGTGGTTTGGCAACAGTAAGAGGTTATTCTGAAGGTATGATGATTGGTAAAAACGGCTACTTCATCAGTGGAGAATTAATGTTCCCATTATTACCAAGAGAAATAACAAGTCCTCGAACTGGAGAAAAAATTCCATTTATCGGAAGATATGTAAAAGGTGCAGTATTTGCTGATACTGCTGGAATTTTCCCAACAGCAAGCGAAGATATCTATGGTGGAAGTTATTTTGCAGCATCAGTAGGTATGGGCTTAAGAGTTCAACTGCCTGGAGATTTAAGCGCAAGATTATATTGGGGCTATCCATTAATCAGTAACCATTGGGAGCCAGATAGAAAATATGGACGTTTCCACTTTGAATTAACTCTTGCTCCAAATATAGATGCATTACTTGCATCAAGAAGTACAGCTGCCGTACCAAAAACACAATTCCAAAAGAATGTTGAAGCAGAGTACATTAATAACTATGATGATGTAAGACATTATGATTACTTCCGTGATGGCGGTGGCGGATCATTATAATAAAAAGATTGAATAATAAAAATTATGCGGTAACATAAAGTTGCCGCATTTTTATTTATATAAATTATAATAATAAATGAGGGGATTGGAGAAAAGATGACTAAAGCAATATTTATCACAGCAACAGGAACTGATGTAGGAAAAACATATATTTCAGCTTTAATTGTAAAAAAATTGAGAGAAATTGGCTACAACTGCGGATATTTTAAACCTGCTCTAAGCGGTGCAGAAATTATTAATGGAGAACTAATTCCTGGTGATTGTAAATTCGTAATAGATACAGCTGGGATTGATGCAAAACCACTTGATTGCGTTTCATTTGTATACAAAACTGCAGTATCACCACATCTTGCATCTCAGATAGAAAATACCCCCATAAAATTAGAAAAAATAAAAAATGATTTTGATAGAATTAAAAGCCAATATGATTACATCGTTGTAGAAGGTGCCGGCGGAATAGTATGTCCTTTTAACCTAGGAAAGCAAAAACTTATGTTACCTGATGTTATAAAAGCATTAGGACTTGATATATTAGTTGTTGCTTCTGGAGAATTAGGAACAATAAATTCGACTGTATTAACAACAGAATACGCTAAAAATAAAGGTATTAATGTAAAAGGAATAATAATCAACAACTATAATGAAAATGACTTTATGCAAAAAGACAACAAAATACAAGTCGAAAACTTAACAGGTATAAAAGTAGTAGCAACAGTACAAAAAAATGAAAAAGATATAGCAGATTTATCAATGTTATTTAAAGAGGTATAAAAATGGAAAACTGGGTAGAAAAAGATTTAAAATATATATGGCATCCTTGCTCTCAAATGAAGGACTATGAAGAATTACAACCAATAGTCATAAAAAAAGGAGAAGGAGTATATCTATACGACACAAACGGTAAAAAATACATTGATGTAATCAGCTCTTGGTGGTGCAATCTTTTAGGACATTGTAACCCTAAGATTAATGAAGCAATAAAAAAACAAGTCGATGAATTAGAACATGTTATATTTGCGAATTTCACGCATACACAAGCGATAAGACTATGCGAAAGATTATCTAAAATTCTACCTAAAGGATTATGCAAATTTAATTTTACCGATAATGGATCATCTGCTATTGAAGCAGCTATGAAAGTTAGTTTTCAATACCATGAACAAACCGGCAATCCACAAAAAACAAAATTTATGGCTCTTACAGAAGCCTACCATGGAGAAACAATAGGGGCTCTATCAGTAGGGGACTGCGATTTATATACGAAACTTTATAAACCAATATTAATGGACATCGTAAGAGTTGAAGGGCCTGATTGCTACAGATGCCCTTACGGTCAAAATAGAGAAAATTGTAATTGCGAATGCTTCAAAAAAGCAGAAGAAACTTTTGCAAAATATGGAAACGAAACTGCAGCAATGCTTGTTGAACCGTTATTACAAGGTTCAGCTGGTATGAAAGTTTATCCACCTTTATATCTAAAAAAATTAAGAGCATTATGTGATAAATACAATGTACACTTAATTGCAGATGAAATTGCAACAGGTTACGGTAGAAGTGGAAAAATGTTTGCATTTGAGCACGCTGGAGTTTCTCCTGATATTATGTGCTTATCAAAAGGTCTTACTGGCGGATATATGCCAATGGCATTATTTGTAACTACTCAAAAAATTTATGATGCATTCTATGATGATTACAATACAGGCAAAGCATTTATGCACAGCCATACATATAGCGGAAACCCTCTTGCTTGCTCTGCGGCAAATGCTGTACTCGATTTGATGGAAGATGGCACAATTTTAAAAAATGCACAAGAAAATGCAATATACTTCAACAATATGATTAAAGAAAAATTTCTCTCTCACAAAAATGTAGGGGAAGTTCGCCACATAGGACTTATTAACGCAATAGAACTTGTTGAAGACAAAAAAAGTAAAAAGCCTTTTGATGGCAGATTCAGAACCGGTTACCAAATCTACAAAAAGGCTTTGATGGAGGGAGTTATTTTAAGACCTCTAGGAGATGTCATTTATTTTAATCCACCTCTAATTATGTCAAGAAAAGATATGGACTTAGTAACAGATATTGCGCGCAAATGTCTAGACGAAATTTTGCCCACAGCAAAATAAAGCGTTAAACAAATAACGTACAAAATACACTTTTTAATAAAGACACCTTCTCACTCTTAAGTTTTTTTGACGAAAAAAAGGAACTTAAACTAACATATTCCGTCTTTTAAATTAAAGGATTCATTATCCTTCTGTAGTTAATTCTTCCCAAATACTTGGTACTACGATTAACGCAGTATAAACAATGAAACCGAATAGAATTAAGTTAATAGCTTCCATGATAACACTCCTATCTGTTAGCTTAGATGAATTAAAACGACATAATCATCTTACTAATTCTATTCCCATGATGTCAAAAAAATTAACATTTTTTAATAAAAATTTTTATTATAATAAGAAAGAGGATTATATGAAAAAGAAAATAGGACAACTATTTAACAATCTTTGCTGTTCGCAATGCAAAAATAGTTTTGACGAAAATTCAATAACCATAAAAAGAGAAGAAGAAGGCTTAACAGTAATAGGTCTTGAATGCCAACACTGCGGAAAAAATTTCGGTGTTGCATTTTTAGGCTTCACAGATTTTGATATAAATACATATGAGCCATTGGAAGTCCAAGAAGGACCTGACCCAATTAATTATGATGATGTAATTGATGCCCATAGATTCATTCAAAATCTTGATGCTGACTGGCAAAAACATTTACCTAAATCTAACTAATTAAATAATACACCGGCAATTGCTGCTGACATATAACAAGTTAATGTTCCACAAATCAATGCTCGAACACCAAGTCTTGCAAGATTTTTACGTTGGTTAGGAGCAAGTTCTCCAATACCACCTAATTGAATAGCAATAGATCCAAAGTTACCAAAACTACATAATGCAAAACTTGCAATTAAAAAAGCTTTATCAGAAAGAGCAGTTGGCAAATGTGTCATATCAAAATATGCAACCATTTCATTTAAAACTAATTTTGTACCCATCAAACTACCAACAGTTGTAGCCTCTTTCAAAGGTACCCCCATAAAATATGCAAATACCGCAAAGATTTTACCCAAAATCATTTTCAATGAAAGATGATTCAAATCAAAAGAGGCAAAATTTATATGCAAATATTTAACAATTAATACACCTAAATGACCCAATGCCCAATCAATCATTGCAACTAATGCAACTAAAGCCAAAATCATTGCAACAACATTTATAGCAACTTTCATACCTTCAGAAGCTCCAGCTGAAATTGCATCAAATACATTTATATAAGGTTTTCTTCTTTTGCTGTAAGTAATTTTTATATCTTCACTAGTTTCAGGGGTTCCAGTCTCAGGATATACAATTTTTGTAATAACAAGAGCACCAGGAGCTGCCATAATTGATGCAGCCAAAAGATATTGAGCAGGAATTCCCATACCAATATAAATAGGCATTGTAGCCCCGGAAATACAAGCCATGCTACCAGCCATTGATGCTAATAACTCAGATCTTGTTAATTTTGCAAGATAAGGTCTAATCATAATTTGAGCAGCAATTTGTCCAACAAAAGCACTTGCCACATTTGACAAAGCCTCAGCTCCACTTACACCCATTAATTTATTCATAGCTTTACCAAAAAGAGGAACTACACGTTGCATAATTCCATAGTAATAAAGCATATTTACTAAAATCATCATAAATATTAAAGATGCAATCAACTGTAATGCAAATACTTGAGCGCCTTCTCCAAATACAGCAGTAATTTTATGTTCTGTCATTAATGGACCAAATACAAATGATCCACCCTCTTTTGCAAACTCAAGAATTTTTTGGATAAACAAACCTAAATTATAAAATAATGCTCGACCGATTGGAACTTTAAAAATAAATAAAGCCAATACAACTTGTAATAAAAAGCCCATACCAACCGTTTTATAATTAATAGCCTTTCTATTATTAGACATTAAATAGGCTATCCCAAAAATTAAAATTATTCCCAATAATCCAAAAAATCTATCCATTTAATCACCTTTTTAAAACTATTGATATAATCATACTTTAAACCTAAAAAAAAAACCTTAATTATTAAAAAAAAGTTTACTTAATATTTCTTAATAAATTACCCGATTGGTGTTGAAAAAAAACTTGTCAGCATTTTACTATAATAGCAGATTAGATTTTCTGCTAAATTTTAAGAATAAATATAAAATATTATAAATGGGATGTAGGTGTAAATATGCGTGTAAATTCAATTATGCCACAAATGAGGGCAACAAGTATCAAAAGAAATGACAATGTTAATTCTAGCAATCAAACCATGCCTGTTGCTATGAATTTAACTGCTCCAATTGTAAAATCAGGAGTTATCTTAACTTTCACAGGGAATGATAGTAAAAACATTCATCAATTCCTATCATATGCTCCAGAAAACAAAAGATTTGGAGTAAAAGCCTATAATCTTGGAGGTTTAGGCGTAGTTGCCCAAGAAGCACCTGCTAGTTGGAGAACTAAAGCTGGCGCAGATGTAAGAGATTTTGCACCATATCACAGTTTTAATAACCCTGATGGCGGAGTAACCATTGTTAAAATCACTAAAAATGAAAAAGGTATTTATAATGACCGCTATCCAGCAGAAAGTTTTATCTCTGCAAAACAAGATGAAACGTTAGAAGAAGTAGGCAAAAGAGTAAAACTAAAAGAAGGCGAAAGACTAGCTTATGCTATCAGATTACAGCCTGATGATAAGGGAATATCTCAAATTATAAGATTAGAAGATGCTGGAGTTCAAGGATCATTCAAAAGAGCTGCGAACAAAAGTATAGCAGATACACAAGATGTAACGTATAGACTTTTCAGAGCTGTAGATATTGCAGATACTGTTGATATACCAATTAACAATTACAAAAAGAAAATTCTTGCAACAATAACAAAATCGATTAAAGACGAAATAGCAGCTCCAATTAATGAAAAATATAAAGAAGATTTAGCAAAAGCAAAAGAAAAAGATTTCCAACTTACTTTAAAAGCAAGAGACTTATATGATGCCAAAAAGTCAACAGATGGAGAAAGATTTTATCCTATACATGATAATGAAATAGAAATACAATCAAAAATTAATGATGAAATTGAAAAAATTTTCAATACAGAAGAAATAAAAAAAAGAATTGATACAGCATACAATGAAAAAATAAATTCAGAAGAAGTAAAAAAAGAATTAGAAACAATAAAATCCAAAATAATAGCAGCTCCAGAAGTACCGGAAAGAAATGCTGCATACTTTATTCACACAAAAGACCTAGCAAAATTTGATACAGCATACGGTTCTGGGGATAAAGGATACAGTGCATATGGTGCATATGGAACAAGCGGATCATTCCCTTCTGGAAATAACCCAACAGAAACAAAACATCTTGTAAGTACAAATGTTGCTTATGCTGATAACAATAGAGCATTAATAGAAATAATGCCTAAATTAAATACAAAAGAACACGGTTTTTATAATCCTGCGAACTGGTGGTTACATGATAGACCTGCATTTATTACAATGAATGCTATTGCAGACGCTTCCCATTTTGGAAATACTTACTACAACGGATTAAAAGTACATGGTACATTCCATAACCCAGGAAGAGATTATCAAGGAGCAGAAAGCAATCCATTTGAATTTTTCAAAATGGTTGCAAGACCTGAAGACATAGAAACATTAAAAAAACATTCTCAACTTGAAAAATTAAAGAAAATAGAAGCAAGATGGGGTAAAGAATGGGATAAAGCCCCTTTAGCAGAAAAGAATTTTGCAAATCAAATTTTAAGACCATTTATGGCTAATTTCTTAGATGACTATGTTGATACTGCGAATGATGTAAGAACATTTAATATTTCTATGACTCCTATTGCAGGAAGTAATATTAACCCTAGAAATATGAGTGGTGGTACTGTTTCAGTCAATTACGGTAAAGAAATGAAATCACTGGAAACTCCTGATATTGCTCAATTCTTAACAACCAAATTAGCTGCGACAAAAACCATTGATATTACAAATGGTAGTACACCTGCAAACTTAAGATTAGACGATCCAACAGCAAATTTCTGTCAAGGAAATAACATTAATGGATTAACAGAATTAAAAGAAGGATTTACAACATATAAATACGACCCAAAACTTAATAACCTTGACGAAGTTTTAAATGCAAAAAAATCTAACACTAAATGGTTACTAGATTCATTAGGAGATGCTTTTGAAAAAGGTGGTCCACAAGGTATTACCAAAATGTTTTTTACAGATAAACAGGTATCAGAAAATAATGCCAGCATAATTGGACATCTATCAAAATACGAAGATGGTGATATGTTATTTATGGGCTGGGGAAGACCAGACCCACAAAAGGGATATCCTTCAACATTCCAAGCTTTTCTTGACTTCTTAAAAGACCCTAAAATTGATTCAGAAGTAAAAAAACACACCAAATTATTAGTCGGTGCCGGAGTATGGGAAAATGATGCAAGAGATTACACTTGGGTTCAAGATATCATTAGACAAATTGGCGAACTAGATGGTGGAATATACAAGGGTAATGCTTGTTATGTAAACGGATTTTTCCCTAATAGACTTGTTGGTTGTGCAACTTATACAATCTTTTCATCAAGATTTGAACCTTGCGGAATTACACCACTAGAATCTTTCGCATCAGGTACTCCTGTAATATCTACAAAAACAGGTGGTGCTCCTGACTTTATCACAGAAACAAGAGGCTATTTAACTAAAAATCCATACTTAAGAAACCCTGAAAGTTTAAAAATTGATCCTGCAAAACTTGCAGGTAAAAAAGCTGAAGAAATTGGAAACATAATAGATGCAGAAAGAATGTTTGCCAATGCAAGTGAACTTAAAGAATGTATTATTGCAGCAACTTCTGATTATAACTTAAAACCTGAGGAAGGGAAATTAGCAAAATACGGAGAAATGGTAAAAGATGCTATTACTCAAAAAATAGATTGGCATGAAAACGCAGCTTATAACGGAGGAAAAACTGCAAATGAACGTTATATGACTGAAGTTTTTGAAGTTGACAAAGGTATAGAAGGAAGAAACTTTGAAAAACTAAAACGTTTAGTAGGTGAATTCGGTACTGCTGTAGAAGATGGTGCTAAAAAATTAAGAAATAAATGGACCAAAACAATCATTGGTACAGGTATTGCTATTGCTGCAATTGGCACTGCTGCTTATGCTTATATGAAACGAGATGATAAAAAGATACAAGCAAATACTCAAACACCTCAAACAAGCACAACAACAGTTATAAATAATAAACAACAAAACACAACAACTAATCCTATTTCTACAACAAAAGAAATAAAACAAGAAAAGGAAACTCAGATTAATAAAACTGTTTAAACCTTAGTTAAAACATCAATTAAATCATAAATTACGATGAATCTGTCAATCAGATCATCGTAATTTTTTGCATTTAATAAAGATCTAAACAAAAAGCCAAATTGCATTGGTCTTTTTTGTCTTATTGCAATTAAAACAATATTATTTCTGAAAGAAAATTCAAAACCTTTAGCAGTATAAATTTCTCCAAATTTTCTGATTACATTCCAAAATTCATCATTAATAAATGAAATATTTTTAGAATCTTTTGCAAAAACATACAAATACTTATTTAATTCTTGCATATGAGGATTTACTTGTTTAAAATAATTACATTTATGTTCATTTTTTGAAAAAAGAATTACATGATTATTTATTGATTTATCTAACTCCAACTGAATTATTGTTCCTTTAAACTGATTTGGCTTATTCACCCCTTTTACAGGCATTGTTAATTTAGTATTTGAAAAAATTATGTTAGTTCTATTATAAAAACCAAAATAACTTACTTCATCTTCTTGAGTATCAAAATTATAAAAAAGTTGAGAATCCAATATTGATTCAGTATTTGAATTTTTAGGCCAAGGCTTGAAATTAGCAATAGGTCTTAAAAATAACGGGAAAACATCTTCTAATAGCATTTCTTGATACTTTTTACCAACTAAAATGAAATTTATAATACTTTTAATAAAAAAGACGTACATCAAAAACAAAATTACAGGAAATAAAATAGGATTAAATTTTCCATTAAACATAACAAATATAAATAAGTATGCAAAAAATCCAGCTATTATGAAAAATAATAATGAAGAAAAAATAAGCTGTTTAATCAATTTTATCCTAAATTTTTCAGCATCTTGAACTTTAGATAATATTTTTTCATCAAAATATTTATAATATAGTTCTTTTTTATTATTCATAGTATAAATTTTACCATATTTCCAAAATAATACCTAATTCATCCTTAAATAACTTTCAATAAAATTATCTAAATCCCCGTCCATAACAGCATCTACGTTTCCAGTTTCATAATTAGTTCTGTGATCTTTCACCATTTTATATGGATGAAAAACATATGAACGAATTTGAGATCCAAAATTAATATCTACATTTTCACCTTTTAACTCTGCTAATTTTTTTTCATGTTCAGCTTGCCTTATTGCTAACAATTTTGATGCCAGAATTTGCATTGCATTTTCTTTATTTTGCAATTGAGAACGTTCTTGCTGGCATTTTACCACTATACCTGTAGGTTTATGCAAAATTCTTACAGCTGTCTCTACCTTATTTACATTTTGACCGCCAGCACCTCCTGAACGCATAGTATCTATTTCTAAATCCTCTGGAGGTATTACAATAGTTTTTTCAAAATCTTCAATAATAGGCGAAACTTCTACTGAAGCAAAACTTGTTTGACGTTTTCCATTCGCATTAAATGGCGATATTCTTACTAGTCTATGCACACCCTTTTCAGCTTTTGAATATCCAAAAGCATATTTACCTGTAATTTTTATAGTAGCTGATTTTATTCCTGCCTCATCTCCATCTAATTTGTCAAGCAATTCAACTTTCCAATTATGACTTTCAGCCCAACGCATATACATACGCAAAAGTAAACTAGCCCAATCTTGAGCATCAGTTCCTCCAGCTCCTGCATTTATCGTCAAGATTGCATCTGCTTCATCATATTCCCCACTAAGCATTTGTTTAATCTCAAATTTATCAAGAGCCTTTTCCATCTCATTTAAATTTTCAAAACATTCGTTAATAAAATCAGAATCACCGATTTCTAAAGCTGTTACAGAATCTTCCAAAGTATTTACACAATGATCTATAAATTCAAGATTATCTTTTATATCCCTAATTCGGGCTCCTAATTCAGAAGCTTTCTTTTGATTCCCCCAAATTTCAGGAGTCTGCATCTCTTTTTCTAAATTATCTAATTCTTTTTTTAATTTTGCAGTGTCAAAGACACTCCTTTATTTTATCAAATCTATCCTTTAAATCATTTAATTTCTGTTTTATTTCTGTTTCCATAATTAAAGTTTATATAAAAAAAATTTATATTGCAATTAACAAAAAAACTGCTATAATAGTCACTATTAGTAAGGAGAGTTTAATGGCTAATTTAATCGATAGTTACAAAAAAGTTTATGAAAATAAAAATGCTCATATAAGTTTAGGGATTATAGCTATAATATGGACATTATTATCGACTCTTTGGGATATTAAGTCTGGAAATATAAATAATTATCGACAAAATCCTTTTGATATCATATTTAATATAATTATTGGAGCATATAGTATTCAATTTCTTCACAATAGCATAAACAATATTGAAAATGGTGTTATCCCTATATTAAAAAAAATTCCTTGGGTTATGCTCTTAGGAATAATTCAATTAAACATCGTTTGGGGAATATATGCTTGTATATTTCTAATCTTAGCAGTACTAGCATATATGCTAACACATTTTTTAATTTTACCAATTTTAATTATAATAGCTTTATTATTTATTGCAATGTTTATATACTATATTTTCCTAGCATTCGCGGATAATTTGAAAGTAAAAGGACTTTTTAATATCAAATTGATATTTAATATAATTCCATATACTATAAAACCTTTATATAAAAATACTATTAAATTCTTATTATTCACATTATTAATAGTAGCAGTATATATTTTGCTATACGTATTAGCCGGATTATCTGGTGTTGACAAAATAATAAATATTACAAATGATTTATATTTATTTGATCTTTTGATGAATATAATTGCAAGTTACATTGTAATTATAACTTGGTATTTTGCTTTCCCTTATTCTTTAATAGACTCATACAAAGAATTAATTAAACCTATTCTCAGAAAGGAAGAAGATAATGGCGCAAATGCTTAATGGATTAAAAAAAATATACTCTGGGGAAAAAGCATTTGAAAGACATATTTCATTGTTTTCTATTTGCGGAATTGCAGGAATTTTAAACGCTTATATTGCACTTGCAAATCAAGGCTTAATAGATATTTCCAATATTCAAAAAATTTGTTTCACGATATTACTAATTATATTTGGAATGTTTTTCATCGGATATGAAACGATATTCATGCATTCAAGAGAAATTCCAGATATTGATAGTAATTCATTTAAATTGGCACTAAAAAAAATTCCTTTCATTATATTTTTAATAGGAATCCCAATATTACTGGTAAGCTTATTTACAAAATATCAATACACTGCTTTTTGTATTGAAACAATTATCGCAATTCCGCTTACAATGATGCAAGCAGGATTTTCATATAATTACGAAGACAAAGGATATGATCTTTTATTCCATAAATTTAGGGTTAAAGAATATTTTCTAATACTTGTAAAAAGATTATGGCTAGTTATTTTAAGCTACATAACAACATATTTTATTATTTTTATTATATTTTTTATAATTGGTTTGATAACTGCTTTTTATTACAAAGGTGATATTAACACAATGACACTTTTTATTTCTTCACAACAAACAATTATTGAAAAATTATCAAATATTATTGCTAGTATCTTATTTATGTATACCATCTCAATAGGAATACTTATCTGGGATTATGAGGTTTTAAAAACATATGAAAGAGAGGAATAATGAACGTTATTGACATAATGATTGACGGATTTAAGAAAGTATATTCTGGAAAAAATGTACTATCTAAACATTTTTTTATGTTTATAATAATAGCAATTTTATCAATATCAACTGTTAATGTTCAAATAATGGCTAATGCAATAGAAAACACAAAAGAAATACCAAATATTAGTCAATTATTGATATGTTTGGCAATTACTATTATAATAGGGATTTATACTGGAGGATATAATTTATTATTTTCTCACAATGCTTTTAATAGAGAAAATAAAGATATATTACCAGAAATAACTTTAACCCCCTTCAAAGTATTCTTAAAAACATTACCATTAATGATTATATGGTCATTATACATTCTTGTTGCAATATTCTTTTCAATGTTTTTAATTTCGAGTAAATCACTATTAACAGTATTAGGAATATTTCTATTTCTATTTTTATTATTTTTATGTGCTTTTGTTAATTTTGTATACATTGCATACATCAAGAACTTTGATTCTAATGGATTATTTAATATAACTTTGCCATTCAAATACATGCAAAAATCTTTTTCTGACTTTGTTTTGCTTGGACTTCTTTTTATACCAGTATACGGTGTCGCAATGACCCCAAGTTTTATAGTAGGTTTGTTATTTGGATTTATGGGAGCAAAAACAATTATGGCATTATATGCAGGCGGGATACTTGGAGGATATTTAGGATTTATTGTACAAATAGTCTGGTATTATTGCCTTGTCCAAATTTATAGAGAAAAAATTGAACCAAACTTATAAAAAAGAGCCTTAAAAAGGCTCTTTTTTATTAATGATATTATTAAAATTTGTAAATTTATATTATAATCACCTAAAGTTTTATAACTTACAAACCGATATAAAAAAAGTAATCAGAATAATAATGGAGATTTAATATATGCTTAAAAAGATAGTATCACCTTCGTGTAATGTATGCGACAGTGTGGAATTCATATTAAGAGGAGCGAGAAAACGCCGTAATTTGGCGATAGCATCTGCTAAAATGATAAACTCAGATGCAGGTATTCAAACTGGACTGAAAGCAGTCAAGTAGTGCTTATTGTTTAGAAAAGATTAGAGAGTTTATATTTAAAAAGACCGATAAAAATCGGTCTTTATTTTTAGTTATTTAAGATAAGGTTTAATTAAAAATTTAATAGCTTTACCTTCAATATGCTGTTGCATAGCCCATTCAACTTTTTCAAGTGGTAAAGTATCTGTAATTAATTTTTCAACCTCTACATCTCCTGACGCAATATAATCTAAAGCCATCCTAAAATATTTTGGAGTATGGTGAAAAACACTCATCAATCTTATGTCACCATAATGCATTTTTGTTGTATCAAAAGTTACCGTAGAACCGGATTTACAACCTCCAAAGAAATGTACAGTCCCACCTGGACGAACACAAGAGAAAATTCTTTCCCAAATTTCAGGTAATCCAACACATTCAATAGCAACATCTAATCCTCTATGTTCCTCAGTGTATTCTCTAAATATTTTTTCTGGGTTTGGATACTTCGTCAAATCCACAATCTCATCAGCGTGTGCAAATTCATCTGCTGCCTTTAATTTTATAGGATTTCTACCTGCAACAATTACTCTTGCTCCTTTTAACTTTGCCAATCTTGCAAACATCAATCCAATAGGGCCAATACCAATAATTCCAACAGTCTGCCCTGGTTTAATATCAGTTCTTTCTACTCCGTGCACAACATTTGCCAATGGTTCACAAAAAGCTGCTTTGTCAAAGCTTAAATTATCAGGTAATATCAACATATTTTTTTCAACAATACGAGCAGGAACTGTAATATATTCAGCATATGCACCATTTAACAAATCTAAATTTTCACAAAGATTATACTCTTCATGCCTGCAATAAAAACATTTTCCGCAAGGTGCAGAATTCGCAGCAACAACCCTATCACCAACTTTAACATTTGTTACACCTTTTCCAACTCTATCTACAATTCCAGCAAATTCATGTCCAAATCCAGAAGGGATTGATTTTATTAAAACAGGATGACCACGTCTAAAAGTTTTAACGTCAGTACCACAAGTCAAAGCAGAAATAACTTTGACAACAACCTCACCTTCTTCAGGAGGTTTTACCATAACTTCTTCATATTTTATATTTTGTGGTCCATAATATTGTATCGCTTTCATTTTATAACACAGTCTACATTCTATGCAAACTGCCCTTTCATATTTTAATTTGTAACCTTTATGTAAGCCTTCATTATTTTATTAGCCATTGTATCATCAAAAGCTTTTTGAATGTCATCTAAATTGTATACAGTAGAAATACCTTTAACTTTCACTTTTCCTTCTTTTAGCAAAGCTAAAGAATCTTTTAAATCTACTGGAGCCGGAGAATAACTGCCCATTACAGTCAATTCTCTATAATAAATTTCATTATTTGGATAAGCAGATAAATCTGATGGAGTGCTTGAAAATACAAGAATTTTACCCCCATTACGTACATATTTTAAAGCTGTACCAATAGCCTTATCTGCCCCTGATGTCATAAATATACCATCAGCCTTGTAATCATCACCAAGTTCTCTCACATCACAAGCTTCAATTCCAAAAGATTTTAAAAGATCAATTCTTTCTTTTAAAAGATCACAGCCAAGTACATCATAACCATATGCTTTGAAAGCCTGAGCTGTCAAAATTCCTATTGAACCTAATCCGACAACCAATGCTTTATCACCTTTTAACAAATTTGCACGTTTAACAGCACGAACTATACAACCTAAAGGTTCGTAAAAAGAAGCTTCTATATCTGATAAATTTTCAGGTTTCAAATGTGCAACATTTTTTAAATGTTCTTCACTTAAATAAACATATTCAGAAAATCCTCCGGGACGAATATTCGTAGACTTGAAATGTTCACACATTGATACATTCCCGTGTTTGCAATACACACATTCACCACAAGGAATATGATGTGATGTCACGATTTCATCTCCAATTTTAAAATCAGTATCAGAATCAATATCTACAATTTCTGCGACAATCTCATGACCTAATACAGTTCCATCTTTTGAAATTTTATGAACAAATTTAACTATATCTGATCCGCAAAGTCCACAACCTAAAACTTTTACAATTGCACCTTTACGGGAATTTAATCTAATATCTTCAACATTTTTTACAATAATTTTTTCATTATCAATTACAGCTATTTTCATACTCCGCCTCGCACAAAAAATTTTATCACAAACTTGAAAAGATTAACAATAAATTATATAATAAGTATATGGCAGTAATAAGAAGATTAAATTGTTTTGATGCACCTAAAATCAAAAAAATGATTTCTTATTTAGGAAGCGATGATGGGAACAAGTACACCAAAGCTTTAAATGTAGAAGCTTTTATTATGCTCCACGCAATTCTGCCTCTAAAATACAAATTTCTGCCTGAATCTTATATATTCCTTGATAATAAAGAAATTATGGGACTAATTACAATTGACCCAACAAGCGGAAACCCTTATAAAATTAATATAACAAGATTAATCTTCAAACAAAATTTATATGAAGTCGGGAAACAATTAGTTGAATTTGTAATCGCTAGATACGGAGCCAAAGGTGCAAAATCATTTTTAGTTTCCATAGATCAATCACACGATGAATTAATAAATTTATTCTTACAAGGTTGTGGATTTAGACAATGCAGTTACGAAAATTTGTGGAAACTTGAAAATTTTACTCCACAAACAAATAAATGTGCAAATTTCAGATACTGCCAAAATTCTGATACAAGAGCAATAGCGAAACTATACAATAATGAATTAAAAAACTTATACAAACCATCTCTAGAACGTACAAAAGAAGAATACAAAGAGCCATTTTTTGAAGGTATGACAAATTTCTACAAAAACAGGTATGTACTTGAAGAACCTTCAAATCATAGAATTATAGCATACCTGTCAATAACTACAAATGACAATTCCAATTTTATTATTGATATGTCACTAAATGATGGTTATGACGTTCCATATGACGAAATCATAAATTTTGCACTCGGAGAAATTTCAAGAAGAAAAACTAAATTCTATGCATTTTTAAAACATCGTCAATATACCAAAAATGCAGATATTTTAGAAAAATACCTGCACGAAAGAAAATTAAACTGCATTCAAACTCAATGTGTTTTGATTAAAGATTTTTACAAACCGATAAAACAAACAGAAAATGCTATTCAAGTATTTTTATTTGGAGAAAATGAACTCGCTTCAAATTAAAAGTTGATTTGTTCATATTTGTGCTAAAATAATTAAAAGAAAAGAGGCGGGATATGAATAAATTAAAAATTTATCTTGATAAAGATATTAAAACAGACTTAATTAAAACAAAAAAAATTGCAATTATCGGTTTTGGCTCTCAAGGTTACGGTCAATCTATGAATTTAAAAGATAGTGGCTGTGATGTTGTATTAGGACTTCGTCTTGGTGGGAAATCTGATATTAAAGCTCGTGATTACGGATTCAGAACTATGACAATAGAAGATGCCGTAAAATATGCCGATATTGTACAAATTCTTATTCCTGATGAAATTCAAGCAAAAGTTTATGAAGAACAAATTAAACCATATATGAGAAAAGGACAATATCTAATGTTCTCACACGGGTTTAATATTCATTATAAAAAAATTGTCGCACCTGAAGGTGTAAATGTAATTATGGTAGCTCCAAAAGGTCCTGGACATACTGTAAGAAGCGAATACCAAATAGGCAGAGGTGTCCCTTCTTTAATTGCGGTATACCAAGATCCAACAGGAGATTCAAAAGATATCGCTCTATCTTACGCTTCTGCAATAGGTGCAGGCAGAGCCGGAATTATTGAAACGACTTTTAAAGAAGAAACAGAAACAGATTTATTCGGAGAACAGGCTGTTATTTGCGGTGGCGTATCAGCTTTAATTAAAACAGGATTTGAAGTTCTTGTAGATGCCGGATATTCTCCTTATATGGCTTACTTTGAAGTTTTACACGAAATGAAACTTCTTGTAGACTTAATAAATCAAGGCGGGCTTGCAGATATGAGATACTCAATATCAAATACAGCAGAATATGGCGATATGACAAGAGGTCCAAAAGTTATTGGAGAAGAATCTAGAAAAGCTATGAAAGATTTATTGAAAGATATTCAAAGCGGAGCCTTTGCAGATGAATTCTTAAATGAAATGCAAACAGGTTGCAAGAAATTCAATGAATTAAGAAAAGAAAATGCTGACCATTTAATAGAAAAAGTCGGCGAAGAAATCAGATCTTCATTTATTTGGGGAAATGACAACAAAATTATTGACAGAAACAAAAACTAAAAACATATTAGAAAAATAAGGAAATAAAATGTTCAGTACAGATGTAGATTATGAAGTTGTAATATTTTCAGTAGGTGACACAAAAGCTGGAACAAAAATGGGTAAACTCCAATTAAAAAATTTGGAAGATAATTCTCTTTTGAATTGTATTTTATGGGAAGAAACCCTAAATCGTTTCGACAGCAAAATTTTCAGAACAGGAAATATTGTAAGAATAGTATCTGCATCTTTTAATGAAAAATTCAATAATTGCTTAGTATCGACCCTTTCTTTAGTAAAAGAAGCAAAAATGGGATTGGACGAACAAGAAAGAGAAAAAGTATATTCAGAAATAATTTCTTATATTGATAAAATTCAAAATGAAAAATTAAATAATTTTGTAGCAACATATTTTACTCAACACAAAGATTTAATAAAGATTATGCCTGCAGCTAAACTAATGCACCATAACTACATTGGCGGACTGATGGTACATATTTTGGAATGTATTAAATTTGCTGAAATTAATATGAATATATCTGATTACAAATTTAATCGTGATAATATTATTGCAGCTTGCATTTTGCACGATATAGGTAAAATCTTTGAATATACAATCGACTTAGAAACCGGACTTATTGATTATGATGAAAACTTTAGAAAAGAATGGCTTACTCATTCTCAATATGGTTTTTCAATCTGTATGAATAACGGTTTTAAAGAAATTGCAAGAATGATTGCAGCACACCATGGAAGAAGTGATTGGGGAGCAATCATAGACTTAGATCAGAAAGATTTAGAACCTGAATTATATTTTATTCACATTGTAGATAATCTATCTGCAAAATTTGGAAAAATTAATGTTCACCTCTTGGAAGAAAAAGGAGTATAACATTGTCTAAATTAACAGAAAAACATCATTATAAAGGAACACTCATTTGTGTAGAAGGGATTGACGGGTCTGGCAAATCTACACAATTAGCACTTTTGAGAGATTGGTTAAAATCTATCGGACAAGATGTAATTTTTACGGAGTGGAATTCTTCTGAATTGATTAGCCAAACGACTAAACTTGCTAAGAAAAAAAATATGTTATCACCAAGAACTTTTTCTCTTTTACACGCGGTGGACTTTGCAGATAGACTAAAACAAGTTATTGACCCTGCACTGAAAGCTGGATTTATCGTACTTGCAGATAGATATGCTTATACAGCATTTGCAAGAGATGTCGCAAGAGGAGTTGATCCTAATTGGGTAAGAAATGTATACAGCTTTGCAATAAAACCTGATTTAGCAATATATTTTGATATTGATCCAAAACATTCTATGGAAAGAATTTGTGCAAACCGTGCTCCAAAATTTTATGAAGCAGGTATGGATTTAAAATTAAGTAATGACCCTTATGAAAGTTATATGATATTCCAAGGCAGAGTAATCAAAGAATATCAAAAAATGGTCGATGAATTTGGGCTGATAAGACTTGATGCAATGGATTCAATACATTCAAAACAAGTCGCAATAAGAGAAATGTTAAAAGAAGTTCTAGCAAACAAAGGAGTAAACTTATAATGGCACAATTTAGAACAAAACACGGATATGAAGGTTTGCTTATTGTAATTGAAGGAACTGACGGATCAGGCAAATCCACTCAATTGGAATTATTAAAAAAATCTATCCAAGCTCAATCATATGGAGTTATGGTATCTGAATGGAAAACTTCAAGATTGATTGCTGGTGTAATTGATGATGCAAAAGAAAGAAACCTTTTGAATGCGACTACATACAGCCTTTTATATGCAGCAGATTTTGCAGACAGATTAGAAAACCAAATTATACCAGCCCTAAAATCTGGATTTATCGTACTATTAGACAGATATTACTACACTGCATTAGCTCGAGATGTTGTAAGAGGTCAGGATATTGAATGGGTTAAAAATCTATATGAATACGCTCCTGAACCTGATTTGATATTTTATCTTGATATGCCTGTTGATGTCCTATTAAAAAGAATTATTGGAACTACAGGTCTCAACTATTATGAAAGCGGAAGAGATGTAGGCTTCTCAACAGACTTCTACAAAAGTTTTGAAATTTACCAAAACAAATGCTTAGAACAATATGAAAAAATGAAATCTGAATATAATTTCAAAAGTATTGATGGAACAAAATCAATAGAAAAAATTCATTCAATAATGAACAAAGAAGTTCAAAAAATCTTAGATTCAGGTGTTTTATATTAAAAAATTTAACTACATAAAAATAAAATCAGATAATAAAAAAATCTGATTTTATTTTTTATAAATACTCTAAAAATCGAAAATATATACACAATTGTTACGTAAATAAATAAAAATTTACGTTATGAAACATTTTGTTCCACAGAGCATGTTTTATGCTACATTAGAAAATGTAAAGAGAAATATATATAGTTTATAGGAGATTATGAATGTCTGAATATTTGAGCAAAGAAGAGATTAAACAATGGAGAAGCTCATTAGAAAAGATTACATTAGAAGAATACGCTGCCAGATTAGGGAAGAAAATAGAAGAGGCTAAGCCTACAAACGATTTAATAGACATAGTTTTAAAAGGTAAACCGGTTGTTTCAAATGAAGGAGAATGGAAACAAACTCACGCTGAACGTTTAAGCTCAATTGCTGAAAGAGGTTACGATTTGGAAAGAGATATTGCCCCAAGTCCATTTTCTATTCATAAAATCCACACTCCTGAAGAAACTATTGAAACTAAAATTGAAAAACCAAAAACAGAAAAGAAACCTGCAGCTAAAAAGACAACTGCAAAATCTTCTAAAAAAACAGAACCTGTTAAAGCAGAATCTTTAAGAGATGAAGTAAGAATTGTATTCAAAAAAGCTCTTACAGACAGAGAACAAAAAGTTTTTGACCACTTTGTTGAAAACAGAGGTAAAATAGTTTATGCAAAGGATTTAGCAGCATTACTTGATTTACCAAGAGACTATGTATACAAATACATAAAAAATTTAAGAGCTAAAATTGATGGTGAAAATCTTCAAAATGCCGACAAAGGCGGATTTATATTAAACTAATAAACATTCAGTCATAATCATTTCACACTAATAAAAAAGCCTCTGAAAAAATCAGAGGCTTTTTTATTTAATAATTCATCTCCCAATTATCATTCAATATCTTACCAAAACAGCCGTGAATAGCAGTAGAAGAGGTATTACAATTACTGTTAAACATATTCGTTCTATCTGTTTCAGTCATTGGAGCAGTAGATGTAGATCCTAATGTACTATCATCCAGTAAACCATTTTTATATATATACATTATAAATATATCCCTTCCAAAAATATTAGGACCTTTTTGTCCGTTTACATCAACATACACTCTGAATAACGTATCACCAAGCATAACTTCACCTACACCTAAAGACACGCCACTAGCAAGATTATAATGAGCTTTAGGATTCCAAGTTGAAATAACATTTCCAGCTAATTTTCTATATTCAGAAGCAAAACAAGGAGTTTTATTTTTCCCACAATCATTTACAACTTTAAAATAATTTTTTACAAAATTTTCTATTGCAGCCTGATTTGTCAAACCTGCTTCTTTAATATTCAAAGCATTATTGTCATTCTGGTATTGAACAAGAGCTTGGGATAATTCATTATACACTTTGTGCAATTGAGTAACATAACTTTTACGCTGATAATTCTGCATCAATGTTGGAACTGTCATAGCCGAAACAACCCCGATTATGCCCAAAGTTACTAAGACCTCTGCAAGAGTGAAAGCTTTTTTTAATTTAAAATTAAACATAATAATAATCCTTTCCATAATTTATACTAATTTTAATATTAATTATATCATATTAAGTATAACTTATCAATATAATTGTATAATTATACTTACATTTGTAAAATAGAATAATGGATTATAAATATGAAAATATACCTCTGTTAGATTTTATAAAAACACTAACAATATACCGCGGTCTAACATTAAGGAAATTGCTAAAAAAATTGCACGAAGAAAAAGGCTACAGCAATTCTTATGCAGGATTTTATAATAAGCTAAAAAATCAAACGTTGAAATTTAGCGAAATTAATGATATTACAGAAACTTTAGGTTATGAAATAATTTTTAGGGATTTAAAATGATTATTTTCTTAAAAGAACATTCATTCCTGCTATAAAATAATTCTTTATCTCCGCAAATGATCTTATTCTTGACAACATTTTTAAAATATACAATGGTCGCAAATAAAAACGTTTAATCGCAGATTTATGCAATTCAAAGACCCTTTCTCTTGAAAGGTTATGAGTATTTACAGCCGGATAATAATAAGCATTTTCAAAAGATGTCTCTTTATCAAATAAATTATGTTCCAAAGCATAGTCATAAAATCTTGACCCCGGTAAAGGAGTAGCAGTATAAAAACTTATAAAATCACTGTTTAACTCAATAGCGAATTTTATTGTTTCTTCTACAGTTTCCTCTGTCTCCCAAGGCAGACCGATTACAAAATAATTATAAATTCTGATTTTAGCTTTTTTGAAAACTTTAACTGTACGACGAACATCATTTAGAGTAATTTTTTTACCCATTTTTTCTAACATATATTGAGATCCGCTCTCTACTCCAATACTTACTAATCTACAGCCTGACTTATACATCATCTCAGCCATTTCTAAATCGGCAGTATCTGCTCTTGTATTTGCAGACCAAGTAATTTTCAATCCACTATCAATTATTGCTTGACACAATTTCATTGTCCATTCTTTATCTATATTAAAAATGTCAGACCAGAACAAGAAATTTTTTATGTTGTACTTTTCTACACACTCTTTAATTTCAGCGACAATATTTTCTGGACTGCGACGTCTTACCTTAGCACCTGAAACAGGTGTTGCTAGACAGAAAAAGCAATGAAAAGGGCAACCGCGAGATACTTTAATGGTCGCTTGAACTTTGTTATTATCAGGACGTCTATAAATATTATTATCGACAAGATGTCTTGCTGGGAAAGGTAATGAATCCAAATCTTCAATAAATGGTCTGTTACCGGTAAATTTCACTTCGTCATTTTCTTTGTAATACAATCCTAAAATTTCAGCCTTAGGTTTTTCTTCCAAAATTTCTTTTAATGTATTTTCAGCCTCACCTAAAATTCCAAAATCTAATTCATTATGCTCTTTTATAATTCTATCAGCAAGAGTTAAAAAAGCAGCACCTTTTGCAATTGTAACTACATTAGGACAAATCTCTTTTGCTTTTTTCACAGCTTCTAAATCATGTTCTAATGTAGGAGTTGCAATATTTACAACCAAATAATCAGGATTGAATTCTTTTAAGTCAGCTTCATAATCACCATTTTGACTATAATCATTAATCTTTGCCTCAAGTCCTGCTTTTTCAGCCACTGCTGCTAAATACATTAAATCTGTAGGTGGCAATGGTGGAATTACAATAAGATCTTTAGTCGGTTGCTGACAACGATCTTCTCTATTTAAAACCGGTGATGGCGGATAAATTAAAAGAATTCTTTTTTTCATTAAATCTTTTCCTTAACTGTATTTGTAATAACTGTAGCAATTGCTAAACATACTGCACCAACTAAAAATGCATATTCCCAATGATAATTTATAAAATCAGATCCCATAGCAAAAGAACATTTAGAAATGAACCAAGCAACAAGCGTACATACAAATACTTGAGGACCTGCGATAAATATATTGAAAATACCCATTACAGAACCTTCTGTACCTTTTTTAATAAATTGAGAAAGCATCGCAAAAGGTAATGCACAAATACTTGCCCAACCAATACCTGCAACTCCCATTAATGCAGCAACAGCTTTTGGCTGTTTTGTAAAGAACATTCCTAAATATGCCAAAATCATTGTGATTAAAGATATAATATGAACTTTTTTATTTGAATACTTAGCTGATAAAACACCTATTGGAATTGCAACTAAAAAACATATTAAATTAAATATTGCAAAACACACTGATGAAAAATTTGTTCCATTCAATGTAGCCTGAGAATATAATTCTTTTGTAGATTCAGAAACAGTTGTTAAATCAGGAACACAATAAATTGTATGCACAGCATATTGTGTAAAAAATATCATCATACACATAGTACCAATCCAAGTAAAAAATTGCATTGTACAAATTTTTGATACTTCTGGAGAAAGTGCAAAGAAATTTTTTACAGCATCAATAAAAGAATCTTCTTTAATTTCAGCAGTTGCAACATCTTTTATAACTTCTTTCTTTACATTATGTTCTTTTATAGTAATACAAGTCCAAATCATACCCAAAGTAAAAGCAAGAGCAGCCATTATAAATTGAGCATTTATTGACATTTGATAACCAAAAGCCCATTTCAAAAACGGAGCAGTTCCGGCAGCAACAACAGACCCTAGTCCAATTGCAAGGCTGATATAAGAATTTGCAATTGAATACTGTTCTTCTGGCACAACATCAGGGACTAATGCTCTATAAGGGCCTTGAGCAACGTTTACACAAGCATCAATAATCCATATCATAATTGCAGCAATTAAAAGAGCTGTCAATGGAGGCAAATTAATACCTGTAAAATTGTGCAAAAAATCTGCTACAGTTGCTGAATTTGGGAAAATCCACAGAGCTAAGGAAGCTAATAACGCACCACCTAATAAATAAGGTCTTCTTCTGCCTAACGGAGAAATAGTTTTATCACTTAATGCACCAACTAAAGGTTGAACAACCATACCTGTAAAAGGTCCAGCAAGCCATATTAGACCATATATAAAAGGCGATGCACCAAGACCTTCTGTTACAGGTCCAGATAAAATTATTCTCATTTGCCAAGCGAATTGCAAACCAAAAAAGCCCAATGCAAAATTTAAAAATTGAGCAGTAGTAAATTTTTTTAAAACGTTATTCTCTTCCATTTAAAATATCTCCCCAAATAATTATCTGTATATACTAAAATACACACAACATAAGTCATAGTCAAGTAAAAATACTTGACAAATAAAAAATAATAATAAATAATATATAAAAATATGGAGGTTGAAAAATGTTTATTCAAGAAGCTTTGAGAGTGCCCCCCCCCCGCGAAACATAGATTATTCAAAGGGATTCACTCTTGCTGAAGTTTTAATAACTTTAGGAATTATTGGCATTGTTGCCGCTATGACAATGCCGACATTAATCACAAATTATCAAAAAAAAGAAACCGCAACCAGATTAAAATATGCCTATTCTGTTATTGCAGAAGCTGTAAAAATGTCTGAAATTGATAATGGACCAATGGAAGATTGGCTAGATGAATCAACAGAAACAGAAGGAACTACAGAAGTAACTAAAAAATTTGTAGATACATATCTAACACCATATGTAAAAACAGTAAAAACAATAAAAATGCCAACATCAGGTATGCCATATGAATATTATTATAAAGAAAATGGGCAACTTGTATCTGCTGGAGGACACACACATTACAGCATTGCACTTGCAAATGGAATATATCTCCATTTTAACGCAAATTATTCGCAAAAAGATACAATGAGTTTACGTATAGACACGAATGGACAAAAAGGTCCTAATATAGTAGGCAGAGACACTTTTTTCGCAAACTTTAATTCTAAAGGTTTTTACATGAAAGGTCGTGGGTATAACAGAGATACTTTACTTAGATATTGCAAAGGAGACAAAAGTGGAGCTCAACTCTGCGGAGCTCTAATTGAGTTTGACGGTTGGGAAATAAAAAAAGATTACCCTTGGTAAAAAAAGCTCTCAAATATTTGAGAGTTTTTTTAATTTATTTTTTATTTATAACTGCATCCATCAAACCTTTAAACAGTGGATGAGGATGTTCCGGTCTTGACTTAAATTCAGGGTGGAACTGACAAGCTACAAACCAATCAAGATTTGGCAATTCAACAACTTCTGCTAACATTCCATCCGGTGACATTCCAGAGAATACCAATCCTGCATCAGCGATTTGTTGTAAATATTCATTATTTACTTCATATCTATGTCTGTGGCGTTCTGAAATCTTTTCTTTTCCATATGCTTTTTGAGCTTTAGAGCCTTTTTTCAAGATACAATCATATGCACCTAATCTCATTGTACCGCCATATCCATGGACATTTTTTTGTTCCAACATTAAATCTATAACAGGATTTTGAGCATTTTCATCAAATTCTTTTGAATTTGCATCTTTTATACCAACAACATTTCTGGCATATTCAATTACTGCACATTGCATACCTAGACATAGACCTAAGAATGGTACATTATGTTCTCTTGCGTATCGAATTACATTTAATTTTCCTTCAATACCTCTAACACCAAACCCTCCAGGTACAACGACAGCTTGAACATCTTTCATTAATTCTTTACAATCTGCATAATCTATACATTCTTCAGAATTTATCCATTTTATTTCCACTTTTACATCATCGGCATAACCGGCATGTTTTAAAGATTCTACAACAGAAATATAAGCATCTGATAATTTTGTGTACTTACCTGCAATTGCTACTTTAACTGTACCGTGTGGATTTTTAATATTTTCAACAAGTTTTTCCCAACTTGATAAATCAGCTTTTCGATTTTCTATTCTCAACATATCAAGAATAACACCAGCCATATTTTGTTGTTCTAATGCAAGTGGTACCTCATAAATACTTTTCATATCACGACATTCTATTACAGCCTCTTTTGGTACTGAACAGAATAGAGCCAATTTTTCTTTTTCTGTTTTAGGAATAGGTTTTGTGGTACGACATACCAATATTTCAGGTTGAATGCCATAACTTCTCAACACTTGGACACTGTGCTGGGATGGTTTTGTCTTTAATTCTCCTGATGTTGGCAAGTATGGAAGTAATGTTGTATGAACTGAAACAGCATTTCCTATACCTACCTCTGTTTTAAATTGTCTGATAGCTTCAATAAAAGGTAAACTTTCAATATCACCAATTGTTCCACCAATTTCAATCAATTGAAAATCAGGTTTGAATTGTTTTGTAGCACCTAAAATTCTTGATTTAATTTCATTTGTAATATGAGGAATTACCTGAACTGTCGCACCTAAATAATCGCCACGACGTTCTTTTTCTATAACAGTTTGGTATACACTACCAGATGTTACATTGTTGAATTTTCCTAAAGATGTATCAGTAAACCTTTCATAATGGCCCAAATCCAAGTCTGTTTCTGCACCATCATCTGTTACAAAAACTTCACCATGCTGAAAAGGACTCATAGTTCCTGGATCCACATTTATATAAGGGTCAAATTTTTGGTTAATTACTGAAAAACCTCTTGCTCTTAGTAAGCGACCTAAAGAAGCTGCAATAATACCTTTTCCTAATGAACTTACAACTCCGCCTGTTATAAAAATATACTTAGTCATTTTTCACCTCAAAATTTAAAAATAATACTCACGAGAAAATAAAATTTAATTTCTCTTTTACACACTTAACCCCAATATAAAATATTAATATTAAAATCTACATAGAATAAATCCATGTAGATTTTAATAAAACTAATTAATTTTTGGAACTTTAAAAAATCCGTTTTCTTCTTCAGGAGCATTAGCCATCAAATCTTCTTTACTAATTTCCTGAACAACTTTGTCTTCTCTCATTACATTACAAAAATCTATAACTTGTGTCATAGGTTTAACGTTAGATGTATCAACTTCATTCATTTGATCAACATATTTTAAAACATCACCTAACTGTTTTGTATATAATTCTTTTTCTTCTTCTGTTAATTCTAATCTTGCAAGTTTTGCAACGTGTTCTACATCTTTTATCGTAATCATAATTCTACTCCATTATTTTATTATGGTAACACAAAAATTTTTCATGTAAAAAATTATTACATAAATTTAATGATTTCTAAAATAAAAAAGTTATGTTATAATACTGGTAATAGTGGAGATAATTTTGTTGGAGAGTAAAGAAAAAAAAGTAGAAGATCTTGATGAGCAAATTCTCATTTACAAAGATTGTAAAGATGAGAAGAAAAAACGCATGCTCCATATCAATATTGTCGAAAATGGGATGCACCTTGTAAAAAAAATCGCAGGGAATATTTCAGCTCAATCTGGCATTTCAAATGAAGACTTAGTGCAAGTCGGCTCTATTGGTCTAATTAAAGCTATTGAATTTTTCAATCCTGATAAAAACACAAGATTTAAAACTTATGCATCTTATTTTATAAGAGGAGAAATAAAACATTACCTTAGAGACAAAGCTTCTATAATAAAAGCTCCAAGAGAATTACAAGAATTAGTATTCAAAATAAGCACAGCAGTAAAACAATTAAAAGAAGAAGGATTTGAAGATCCGACAGAAGAACAAATTGCAGAAACTGTTGGTGTTTCTGTAAAGAAAATACACGAAGTAATGGAACTTGAACTTTGTAAAAGTACATTATCATTGGATCAAGCAATATCGTCAGTAGATGATGATGATTTAACTCTTATTGACAAAATTCCATCAGGCGACTATCAAGAATTTATGAATTCTTACGAAAACAAACTGATGTTAGCTGCAGCCATAAAAAAATTACCCAAAGACTTGCAAGAAATTGTCGAAATGAGTTACTATCAAGACTTAAACCAAAGAGAAATTTCTGAAAAAATAAATATTTCTCAAATGCAAGTTTCTAGGAGACTTAAAAAAGCATTAAGTAAAATGTACGAAATAATAAAATCAAAAGACGATAATTAAATCAAGGAGACATACAAATGGGAGCATTAATTGCAATTTTAGCACTTGTATTTGTAACAGGGCTATGCATTGGAAGTTTTTTAAACGTAGTAATTTTAAGGACATTAAGTGAAGAATCAATAGTCTTTCCGGCATCTAAATGTCCAAAATGTCAAACGCCATTAAAATGGTGGCACAATATTCCAGTTCTTTCTTACATATTCTTGAGAGGCAAATGCGCATTCTGTAAAGAACATATTAGCATTCAATACCCTATTATTGAATTACTAACCGGTATAATATATACATTACTATTTATGAAATTTGGAGTAAGCGTAGATACTTTATTTGCGTGGATAGTTTCATCAATTCTAATAGTAATAGCAGGTACTGACATTAAAGAGAAAGTTGTCTATGACGTTCACACATACACTCTTATTGGAGTTGGTTTAATATATGCAATAGTTGTCACTGCACTTACTTTTTATCAAATGCATGTTGCAGGCACTCCTATTGAATTTACAAAATACTTAATTCTTAATAACCCAATATCAAGTTCACTTTTAGGAATGATTGGTGGGGCATTAATTCTTGAAATTTGTGCAAGAGCCGGATATTTATTTGCAGGAACACGAGCATTTGGAGAAGGCGATACATTTATCGCAGCTGGTCTTGGTGCTCTTTTTGGTTGGAAAACTTTACTTATCGTACTTGCTTTATCTGTAATAATTCAAGTAATAATATTCTTACCAATTTTTATAAAAGGACTTATCAAAAATAAAGAATGGAAAACATTAATTTCTTTCACATTATTTGCATTATTTGCAATTGCTTTCTATATATTACAATATTTAAGAATTATAACTATTGATAATTTTGCATTATATACTATTTTAGCATTAATACTTATAGTACTTGGCATTATATCTTGTATATTCATTTTCAAAGGACTGAGAGAACATCCTGAAAACAGAACTTATATGCCATTTGGACCAGCAATGGTAGTTGCAGCATTTATTGCTTTAATTCTATAAAAATATATTTTATATCACATAAAAAACTCACTAATGATAAAATTAGTGAGTTTTTTATTTTTAATTAATTATATTGAAAGAATTTTCAAAGCTTCTTTTAAAATTTCTTCAGCTGAGGCTTTGTCATTTAGGATTGCAACAGCTTTAGAAATTGCATCTTGAATTTCTGCACGTTCATAACCCAGTGAAACAAGTACCATTTGAGCATCTTCAACAGCTTGATTATCAACTTTTGCAGGAGTAATAGACGTAATTTTTATAGGTTCTTTAGTTTGATAATTCATTAACTTATCTTTTAATTCCAAAATAATCTTTTGCGCTAATTTAGGACCTACACCTTTTGCTCTTGTAATCTCTTTATAATTTCCATCAATTACAAAGCCGATAAGCTCTGATGATTCAAATTCATCTAAAAGAGTAAGAGCCATTTTAGATCCTACTCCTGATACAGAAGTCAAAATATTAAATATATCTCTATCTTCTTTATGCAAAAAACCACAAAGGCTCATTTTATCTTCTCGATGCAAAAGCACAGTATAAATCTTAATATCACCATCGGGAATTTCATTAAAATCACGTGTTGTAATTTCTAAAAGATAGCCAATTCCTGATGTTTCAACAGTAACAAAAGTCCCTTTAGTTGAATTTGTCTTACTTGCAACAATTCCTTTTATATAATCGTACATTAATTTTCCCTCAAAGTTCTTCTTATCACTGCGATATCTTGATCAAGATCTTTATTAGTTTTTAAATCATCTCTTATTTTTTCGTAAGAATAAAGCATAGTCGTATGTTTCTTCTTGAAAAACTCTGCTATACTTTCAAAACTTTTTTGAGTAATTTCACGTGCCATGTAAACCGCAACATGACGAGCTGATGATACTCTTTGATTTCTTGCAGAACTTAAAAAATCACTCAATGATACACCATAATATTCACCGACAGCACGAGCAACTTTTTCAATTGTAATTTCTTGCTTCATACTCTCACAATTTAAGACTTTTTTAGCAAATTCAAGAGTTAAATCAGTCTTTTCAATATCAGCATACGCACTCACCTTATTAAAAGCACCTTCTAACTCTCTAACGTTATTAACGAAATTTTTTGCAATATATTCAAACACATCAAAATCAGCTTTTACATTAGCTTGATCTGCCAAATTTTTCAAAATTGCAACACGCGTCTCAAAATCAGGAGGAGTAACATCAACCATTAGTCCCATTTCAAAACGTGTTCTCAATCTGTCAGGGAGTGTCGGAATATCTCTTGGCAGTCTGTCAGAAGTGATTACAATTTGCTTATTTTTGTTATGCAAACTGTCAAATGTATGGAAAATTTCTTCCATAGTGTATGTTTTGCTTTCCAAAAATTGAATATCATCAATCAAAAGCACATCAACATTTCTGTATTTTTGACGGAATTTATCCATACGGCTATTTCTATCATTTCCGCCGCATTGAATATTTTTGATTAATTCATTTACATATTCTTCTGTTTTAATATATTTAACCCTTAATTTTGGTTTATTGAATATAATGTAATGTCCAATTGCTTGCATTAGGTGAGTTTTACCTAACCCTGATGCACCGTAAATAAATAAAGGATTATATTTTTTTGCAGGATTTTGAGCAACAGTAAAAGCTGCTGCATGAGCAAATCTACTATTTTCTCCAACAACAAAATTTGAAAATTTGTATTTTAAATTAAGATTAGCAGAAGATTGCATTTGAGCCAAATTATCAATAATCTTGCTTTCTTCTGTTTCAGGCAAAGCTCTTTTAGCTTTTTGTAATTCTTTTTTCTTTTCTTTTTGATATTTATCAGCTAATTCTGCATCAAAAGTAATTTGGTATGCAACTTCTTTACCAATAACCTTTTTTAATGCTTCTAAAATCTGGCTATCATAATTAGCCTTAATAACTTGAGGTGCAAGAGAATGAACTGTAGCAAGGAAAAATATATCCCCGTCAAAATTTGCAGGTTCTAATGCATCCATCCACATTTGAAACGCAGGGGCAGGTACGTTTTCTTTTAAATTATTTTTTACTTCACTCCAGAGATTTTTTACTTCCAAAATATCCATATAATAATTTTACTATAAAAATAATTTGTACAACACAACAGCACAAGAAACTGATAAATTTAAAGATTCAACATTCGATGCCATTTCAATTTTAACCTCTTTTGTTGAAAAATCAATCAATTCTTGAGATAAACCGTCAGCTTCTGATCCAAACATTACAAGCATTGGCTCATTTATTTTAATATTTTTCAAATATTCTGTTGCTCTAGGTAATGTCGCAACACGTTCAAATTTTTCAAATAAATTTTTTAATTCCGAAAATTCATTGATATACACAACAGGAATTTTCCAAAGATTACCAACTGATGAGCGAACACATTTAGGATTATATAAATCAGTACATTCACTACCGTATAAAACAACTGCATCTGCTCCAAAAGCAGTTGAAGTCCTTAAAATTGTACCTAAATTTCCTAAATCCTTTATATTTTCTAAAAGAACAACTTTCTTTGCATTTTTCAAATCTACATATGAATAAATTTTCTTGAAAGCTACACCAACAGCATCTGGAGCACTATCTGTTGTTGATATTTTCTTTAATACAGGTTCTGTTGTAATAACTATTTTTTCTCCAAGATATTTATACAATTCAGCTTTTTCTTTTAAGACAAACACATATTCAATATCAACACCCGCTTGATATGCTTCTTCTATACATTTCATACCTTCAAGTAGGAATTTATTTTCTTTGTCACGATATTTTTTTTGCTGTAATTTAACGGTCTGTTTTACTAAATCATTATTAACACTTGTAATTTCCTGCATTATTATAAAACCTCAAATTCTTTCAGCCATTCTTTTTCTTGCTCTGTTAACATTGAAAAATCAATCAATTTCTTTTCATAATTCATATGAACAAAAGACTTGATTTTACCATCTTTCATATAGCAAGAATTTTCAAGTCTTACACCAAAATAATTTTCATTATAAAGACCTGGTTCGATTGTAAAACACATGTTATTTTTTATTTCAACTTTTGCCATTTCATTCTTGCTCAAATTTGGCGGATATTCATGGACACTCACACCAATTCCATGTCCTAAGCCATGATTAAATACAAACCCGTCAATTTCATTTTCTGAATATATTTTTCGAGCAAGATTATCAATATCATACCCGACTTTTAAATCAGAATTATATGCATTCAAAAACATTTTTAAAACGGTTGTATAAACTCGTTTTTGCAATTCAGAAGGATTACCTTTTACAAAAACTCTCGTAATATCAGTTGCCAAACCTTGCTCATAATAAGCTCCGCAATCAATTAATACAAGGCTGCCGTCTTTTAAAATTTCATCTTTTGAGCACTTTGAATAATGGGCTAAAGCTGAATTTTTATCTTTTGCAACAATCGATTTAAAACTCAAACTCTTCGCCCCAAAACGCTTAAATTCTTTTTCCAACTGCTCTGCAATATCATATTCTGAAATATTATCATTATTTTCAATATAATCCCGAATTGCTTTAACTGCCATATCAGTTCGTTTAAAAGCCTCAATATAATGATTAATTTCATCATCAGTTTTTACTGACTTCATCAATTTTATTGGACTATCAGATAATACCTCAACTTTTTCGCCAATTAATTTATAATCATAAGCATTAATTGTCGATTTATCTACAAAAATTTTACCGTTATAACTTTCGACAAAATCGTCAATATCATCTAACAAACGAGCTCGACCTGCTAAAATTACAGCTTTCCCTCTTATTTTAGAGGAATAATTTTTTGAAAAATCTCTTAAGTTAAATAAATAAGCAACTTCTTCTAAATTAGTAATTAAAACAGCACAATCAATATCAATATCTTTTATTTTGTCTTCGACAGAGACACCATCAACTTTTACGATATTTGAATTATCATAATCAATTGTTTTATCTAAAGGATCATTATTAAAATACTTTAACTTAACACCATTTTTTTCAAGATATTCAACACGAGTTTGAGAATTTTTCTTTGCAAAAATTCCTAAAGTTTCATTTTGAGGAATTTTTTTTATTAGCTCATCTAAAAATGTTTGACCGGTCTGCAATTTAACAACAGATACAATATCATGATTAACCTCTAAATCAGCCTGAATATGGTATCTACCATCAACAAATAAATAAATATCTTCAAAAGTGACTAAAACATCTCCTGTAGAACCAGAAAAATCTGTCAAAAAATATCTTGAATTTTCTTCTAAAGGAGTGTATTCTTCCAAATATTTATTCGTAGAATTTACGAGCAGGAAATTTACTCCCTGCTCTTTCATAAATTCTCTAATCTTTTCGACTACACTAATCATCAATCATGCCTGTCAATTGGATTAAGTGCCAAGCAAATTGAGTCTGAACAGGTTCAGAAATTTCTCCAATTTCTTTCATAGCAAAAGCAGCATCTTCAAAAGGTTTTACCATAACTCCTTTTTTAAAGAAACCTAAATCTCCGCCATCACGTCCAGATGGACAAAGAGATACTTCTTTTGCTGCATCTGCGAAAGATTTACCGCCCTTGATTTCTTCCAACAATTTTTTAGCTTCGTCTTCTGATTTTACTAATATATGACTTGCACGAACTTCTCTTAACATAACTATTTACTCCTATTTTTATTCTACTTTTAAAATAATAGCATTAAAAAATTTTTATACAATTACCCCATAATTAAAAAACTTGCCCGATTATATCGGACAAGTTAGTGCATATCAAACATAGAGTCTGTAAATCTTGGGAATAAGCTTGTTATATTTTCAACCAAACCTGCAAAGAGAAAAAATCTTATCGCAACCCCGAAAAAGTGCCTGGATATAACAAGCTTACATATATATGATAACGTTTTTTTTAAGACTTTTCACCACTCTTAAGAATTAGTTTTTATAATATTTTATAAAGATTATTGATTAACTCTAAAGGATTAGTTTTTCTTATTTTTTTAATTTAACTCTTGCAAAAAATTTTTTTTATATTATATTAGAGATATGCGGAAGTAACTCAATGGCTAGAGTACCTGCCTTCCAAGCAGGCTGTTGCGAGTTCGAGTCTCGTCTTCCGCTTTTTTTGTACTTTTATCATCTCTTTTGATTATTTTTAAGTGAGGGAAATATGATTAATGAAATTTACGATTTTTCTGATAAGTTAGAAAAACTTCTTATTGCTCTACGCATAAAATTCGTGTTTGAAATCATTGTAATTTGTATTATCGGAATAATTTCTTTTAAGTTAATCGATATTCTAGACTCTCATATAAAACAAAAACTATCAGAAGGGAATAATTCCCCACTCACAAGATTTGTTCCTATTTTAAGTAATATATTAAAAGGAATTGTAATATTCTTTTTAGTTGCATCATTCTTACAAAGTCATGGCTATTCAATGTCATCACTAATAGCAGGTTTTGGAATTACAGGTTTAGCAGTAGGTTTTGCAGCTCAACACACTATTGCAAATGTATTTGGAACATTCGGAATTTTATCAGATCACTCATACCAATTAGGAGATTACATTTCTGTTAACGGGTATGAAGGGAATGTAGAGGATATAAATATGCGTTCTACAAAAATCAGAGCTCTTGATAATTCTCTAATCATATTACCAAATGATGTAGTTGCCGGTACTATTATAAAAAACGTAACTAATGGAGAAAAAAGAAGAATTTTTGAGACCTTTGGAGTTACATATGATACATCTGATGAAAAACTTAAAAAAGCAATTTCAATACTTGAAAATATTTTAAAAGATAACCCTAATGTTCATGATGATTTTATCGTATATCTAGAGACATTATCTTCAAGTTCAATTGATATAAAAGTAAATGCATATACTAAAACAAATGTATATAAAGAATTCCTAAAAATAAGAGAACAAGTTATATTGGAAGCTGTAAGACAATTCAGAGCAGAAGGAATTGACTTTGCATTTCCATCTACAACTGTTTACATGGCTAAAGATGAAAATTAAAATTATTGCACTCGGGAAAATTAAAGAGAAATTTTTGAAAGCAGGTATAGATGAATTTCTAAAACGTCTAACACCTTATGCTTCAATAGAAATTATTGAAATTCCTGCAATAGAAATTAAAGATGAGAATTTAACAAATAAAGTCTTAGAAGAAGAAGGGCAAAAAATTCTCTCACACATAAAGCCTCAATCCTATGTAATTACGATGGAAATCAAAGGCAAAATGTTCTCATCAGAAGAATTTGCAAAAAAAATAAAAGAACTAACTAATGACGGCACTTCTGAAATCGTATTTGTAATAGGATCTTCTTGCGGGATTTCTCCAATAGTATCAGAACGTGCAAACTTAAAAATGAGTATGTCTAAAATGACTTTTCTTCACCAATTTGCACGTTTAATACTAGTAGAACAAATCTATAGAGCATTCAAAATTATTAAAGGAGAGACTTACCACAAATAAAGATAGTAAGTCTCTAAAGAAATTTGAAAGATAATTATAAAAATTTATTTTAGTCTAAAAGGATAATCTTTAGGGATTTTCCAATTATTATACATGATTAATGCTGCACATTGCTGTGGCCAAGCAGTTTCTTTATTACAAGCACCTGAATATTTTGGGTCTGTTAATGATTCTGCATTTATAGTCCCCTTAAGATCTCCTACTATTAATGGCTGAAAAGGAGTATTCAAATATAATCGATGACCTGGAGGTTTACCTATACTAAATAAAAACCAAAAAGCTGAACGTCCGTAATCTTCTGGCAAACATGCTCGCATTTGCCATTGACCTTTCCAATTAGCAGCTCTTGGGTAATATGCAAACTGAATCCAATTCCCGAAATGAGTACTAGGTATAGCTATCAATAAAGAACCATCCGCCAAATAAATGAGTCTTGAATCATTCCCAACATTACAAGTAGCCTTTTCAATATTAATAACATTCAAATAGGGAATAAAATATTTTTCAAGTCCCGCAATTCCATTAGGCTCAAATGTCCAAGTCTGATAATCACCATAATCAAGTTCTGCTTTTTTTATTGATTGATTAACAGTACTATAGATTTTTTTTAACGATGTTTCTACCTCTCGTTTTTTATAATTTTGAACAAGAGTTGGAATTGTTAATGCTGCGACAACTCCAATTATACCTAGAGTTATCAACACTTCTGCAAGTGTAAACGCAGGAGCAGAGCCTAGATTATGCCCCCCCCCCGATTTTCAAATCTTTTCATACTTCGCTCCTTTCTTAATAATTACTTTTTATTATTCTAACATTGTTTTCTTAATTTATCAAGGTATATTCATCTGTTTGGTCTAATATAAATTGGAATTAATGTGTTATAATTGCGACAAATGTAAAGGAGAGATATTATATGAAAGATTTTGAATTGAATCTTACAATGGAAGAATTAGAAAAACGTACCCATAAAGATTATCTAATGACAAAAAAGATGTTAAAAGCTGATGCACCGGAATATTTTCAACTTGCCGATGGTGATAAAGAAGCTCTTAAACATCTTGTAAAAGCTGCTTATATATTAGAAAAAATCAATATGCAAATTGATTGTCATCACAATCTTGAATTCAAAGCTTTTTTAGAAGAAGAAATTAAAAAAGGAAACAAACAAGCTGAACTTACAAAAATACTTTTTGATGCTCAAAAGGGTATGAATGCAATAGATACAATGTCTAATAAAATTAACCTTGCAAAAGGTATTATAGAATTCCCCGGCAAAGGTGTTTACCCTGAAGATTTATCAAAAGAAGAATTTCATTCTATTTTAACAAAAATGATTAACGAAGGAAAAATTGAAGAAGTCAAAAATATATTAACTCAACGTTCTGTTGTTGAAAGATCTGGAGATGAATTAGTTGGAATTGATTACATTAATAAATTCAAAGAAGATTTTTCAAAAATGGCAGATGAAATTGAAAAAGCATCTGAAGTATCTACCAATAAAGATTTTAATGAATACTTAAAACTTCAAGCAAAAGCTCTAAGACAAGCCGACCCTATGCTTGATGCATACGCTGACAAAAAATGGGCGACATTACAAGATACACCGCTTGAATTCACTATCACAAGAGAAAACTATGAAGATGAAATGACAGGAACTATCGCTGAAAATAAAGAGCTTTCTGAACTTCTTGATAAAAATGGAATTAAAGCAACTCCAAAAGATTTTCTAGGCGGCAGAGTTGGTATTGTAAACAAAAAAGGCACAGAAGCCCTTATGGCAATAAAAAAATATCTTCCAACACTTGCTCAAAATATGCCATTTGCAGATGAATACGAACAAAATATTAATCCTAACAGTGATGCAAAACAGACAATGGTAGATGTTGATTTAGTAGCTGTGACTGGCGATGTAGGAGCATATAGAGGCGGAATAACCCTTGCTGAAAACTTACCAAACGATGACAAATTATCACTTACAATCGGTGGTGGCAGACGTAATGTTTACCACAGACAAATCCGTTTTATAAGTGATATGAAAAAACTACAAGAAAGACTTGATGCGATTTTAGATAAAGAACAACACAAATATTATTTAGATGAAGCAGACCACTGGTTTACAATAGGCCATGAAAATGCTCACTCACTTGGACCTAAAAAAGCTTGTGAAACACTTGGGAAATACCGTAATATTATAGAAGAAAACAAAGCAGATATGGGTTCTTTAGCTTTTGTTGACTTATTGACAGAACTTGGAATGTACACAGAAGAACAAAGAAAACAAATCATTGTAACAACTATTGCGGACAATTTCTTAAAATCAAAACCAACATTAAGCCAAGCTCATAGAGTGCGTACAGTAATGCAAAACAAATATTTCTCAGAACGTGGTGCATATGATATTGTAGATGGAAAAATTCATGTAAATATAGACAAAGTTGTTCCAATTGCAAAAGAAATGCTCTCTGAAATTGTAAGAATTCAAATAGAAGGGGATTTTGATAAAGCAGAAAAATACGTACTTGATAACTTTATCTGGACAGATAACTTAGAATTAATTGCACAGAAATTACAAAAAATAAATAAAACATTAAATGGCAGAACAGAATCTGAACTTGCAGAAAAACTGCTCAATGAATAAATTTAAGGACATATAAAACAAAGCCAAGGATAAAATATTTTATCCTTGGCTTTTAATATTTTTTAAATATTAAGCAATTTTTTTTAACAAAAAACGTTTATAAATAATATAAGAGATATTTATAAAAGGGGATATTATGACAGAACCAATTAAGACAGTAGGAAACATTTCTGCATCAACTTATCAATCAATGGATGGCTCAAATTTTACAGTCACAGGTATTGAAGAAAAATACAAATTAGGCAAAGGTTATGCATCTGCATTTGTAGGAGCTGCTACAAATTTTAAAGATGATGGAATGTTTGTTGTTGATTTAAAAGGCGGATATAATTACGATAAAAATGGAATTTTTAACCAAAATTTACGAATTAGAAATAAAATGGGCAAAAATACAGAATCAACTCAAATAAGATATTCTCCATTAACTGTAGATTTTCCAGTTGGTAAAAATACAAACATTTATGTAAATCCGCATTATTCAGGACAATATGACTACAAAAAAGATAAATGGACAAATAGCATAGGAGCATTCGCTGGTGTTACTCAAAAAATAAATGATAACACGACAATATCACTCGAAGGTCAAAGATATAATTTACAAGATATAAAAGATAACAGTGGTAAAAATTGGAGTATTAACGCAATTGTTTCTTACAAATTTTAATCTTTAATTTCGTGCTGAAAAGCCCAAGCTGAATGATTGTGAATACTTTCAAATGCTTCACATTCGACTTCAAACTCTTTTATTATATTATGATTTCGAAGTTTTACTACAACATCACGCAGAACATCTTCAACAAACTTCGGATTATCCCAAGCCTTTTCTGTTACAAACTTTTCATCTTCTCTTTTTAAAAGAGGATACACCGGACAAGATGCACATGATTCAATTAAATCAATCAAATCTTCTATCCACACTTGTTCGCTTTCATCATAAGATACTCTAACTTTTATAAAAGCTCTTTGGTTATGTGCTCCATTTTCTGAAATTTCTTTTGAGCAAGGACAAAGAGTTGTAACAGGCACTTCTACTCCTAAGATAAATTTATAATCGCCATCTTCTATCCTACCCTCAAATGAACAATGATAACTCATAGGAGCAACCATTCCCTTCACAGGAGATTTTTTGTCTATAAAATAAGTAAATTTGAATTCTAACTCTCCACTTTGAGCATCCAAATTTTTAATAATTTTTTCCAAACACCCTTTTATATCAACACCTAGTAAATTTTTATGCTGCCATTCTGTCAAAACTTCTACAAATCTTGACATATGTGTTCCCTTATAATCACGAGGCAATGAAACATTAACACGTGCTTTAGCACAAACTACTTGATTTGAGCTATTTTTTCTCTGGATTATCAAAGGTAATTCCAGATGCTTAATCCCAACTTTTTGAATATCTACATTTCTATTATCTTTTAAATTTTGAATATCTTTCATAATTAAATTCTAACATAAATATAAAGATAAGCATAAAAAAAAGACCTTGATAATTGTATTCAAGGCCTATCCGTTTAAATAAGAAGAGAGAGCTTTATATTTATATAAAGTACTCTCTCTTTAAAAAATTGCTATTTTTATGTTGTTTTATTAAGAAATATTACAACTATTTTTGTTCTTGTGCAGTAGCTTTGTCTAATAGCCCTCTAATTCTAAGGTATCTATCTAATTCAACTCTAAATTTAGGTAAATTTTGGTATAATCCATTAGACATTAAAACCCTGTTATCATATTTAGGGTCTAAAATATAAACAGTAGGGAAGCCACTAATACCAACATCTTCTACTAAAGCATTATTTTCAGGTGCTTCTACATTTACCATTACAAAATTAAATTTATTTTTGTAATTACCACTTAATGTTTTAAATTTAGGCATAAATTTCATGCAATATCCACACCAATCAACATAAAATAAAGCCACCATTGGTTTATCAGACTCTAAAGCCTTTTGATAAGTAATACCGATTTTATAATCTGATGGATGTTTTGGGGCATTCATTGCTGCATAAGCAAAACCCAAAATAGATGATACTGCTACTGCAATAATAATTCCTAATGTTATTAAGATCTTTTTCTTCATAATATCCTCCATTATTAATTATACATCAAAACTTTTATCTGACAAATTTTTAAATATGAAATAAAACTTAACAAACAACTTGAATTTTTATATATAATAGTATATACTAAGTATATACTAAGTAGTCTTAAATATATATTTACCCCAAAGTGTTGTATCTTGTGTCACTAAAAATAAGAAGGAGTTTAAAAAGGTATGAAAAAAAATGCACTTGTAAAAATGAAACAAACAAGTCAATCTTCAAATCCTGCAAAAAACGAAATTTTAGACGGTTCAAATGATAGCACTCTTTCAAATTACATAAGAGAAATATCTGACTACCGTTCACTATCTGCATCCGAAGAAAAAGAATTAGCTAGAAATGCAAAGAATGGAGATACTGAAGCAAAAAATAAATTAATAAAAGCTAATTTAAAACTTGTAGTTACTATTGCCAAAAAAGCAATCCATATGTCTAATTTACCTATGATTGACTTGATTCAAGAAGGAAACCTTGGACTTATGGTCGCTGCAGAAAAATTCAACTATAAACTTGGATATAAATTTGCAACATACGCAAGCTGGTGGATTAAACAAGCAATGTTTAAAGCTATATCTGAACAATCTCACTGCATGAAAATACCTGTATATATTCAAGAAACCCTATCAAGATTTTCAAAACTCAAAAGAGAAATGGAGCGAGAAAATAACTGTCAAGTAAAAAATGAAGAAGTAGCAAAAAGAATGAATATTCCTGCAAATAAAATAGATGCATTTTTAAATGCTTATACTAAAACAATTTCTATCGAAAGCGGTATTGAAAATAATAATGGCAAAGAAATGAATATCGCAGATATTATTGAAGATAAAAAAGCATCTGCAACAGAAGATGTTGAATATGAACATTTAAAATCAGACATCTTAAACGTTATTTCAACCCTAAAAGATAGAGAACAAGCTGTTGTTAAAATGCGCTACGGCATTGAAAACGATACCAAAATGACACTTGAAGAAATCGGAAACATCTATGGAGTAACAAAAGAATGTATCCGCCAAACAGAATTAAGAGCTTTAAAGAAAATGAGATTCTCCGTGTTAGGTCAAGAAGTTTTAGCAACTTATATTGACTAAGAAGGTGTATATTTATATCTAATTAAATTTATAAAAAGTTAAAAAGTGATATAAAATATTTATATCACTTTTTATTTTTTATTTATACAAACTTTCCCAATATCCTTTAGAAGAATCACTTGGGTTTTGATTTGCTTTTGCGTAATTATAACAACCGTAAAAAACGTGAGAAGGGCAACCGCTCTTATTGTTATCACAACAAGAAGCCCAATAATATCCGCTATCAAAATCAAAGATATCATAACCATATCTATTTGGACCTTTAAAAGGTCCATTTGTATCAATAGTTACTTTTACCCCATCTTTTGGACCATGGTGTTGAAAATTTATTTGTCCAACAGCTGATCCATCAAATAAGAGATAAAAATCAACCACTGACTGCCCATGATCATATGCTGAAGGGAAGGCATTGAACTGATAATTTCCAATTAAATTTCCAGAATAATCATACAATTTATTTTTACTAATAAGATTGCACGTAAATTGATTTGCACATGCACCTGCTCTTATAGTCGCAACATTTATTATTTTTAATTTTTCGGCGAACAATTCATTTATAGCTGCTCTATCTTCATTGGGAACATTTGCCAATTGTTCTAATGCACCTTTTTTATTAGCCATGTATTCTAATGAATATTCACTTAAAACCGCTACTAAGGTATCTTCTAAGACTGCAGAACTTTTTTTAAAAGCTGTCTCAAGTTGTTTTACTTTAAATTTATTAATTACACTTGGTAATGTTAATGCAGCAACAACACCTATTATCCCTAATGTTATCAATACCTCTGCTAATGTAAATCCCAAGCGTGCAGCTTGACCCGACACAAAATTTTTAAATAACTTCCTAAAACCTTGTGAGATAAGCTCTAAATTGCCCCCCCCCCGACATTACTAATCCTTTTCATAAATAGCTCCTTTCTTTTTTATAAATAATTATAACATTTTTTTAGAATCTTTTCAATATTTTCATATAAACAGATGTATACTTTTTAATTAATATCATTAAGATTAAAGTATGAGAAAAATTCTTACAATACTTTTTATTATAATATTTTCAACAAGTAATGCTGTATTTGCTGAAGGAGATTTGTGGGACAACTTCGGAGACACTAATGTATACGGTCAAACTCCCGTAAGTGATAAAGAATTTGAACAAGCATTAGAAAGTAAAAAAGGGAAGAAAAAACGTGACAAAAATATCCCTAAGGGTGAAAGTTTTTCTCAAAGCAATGAAACAGAACAAATTAATAATTCAACAAAAGAATTACCAATCTTGCTAATTCCACTCACTTTAAAAAGCTCTAATAATTCAATTATTCCAATAGGACATTACCAAATTGAAGGGGTTAAAGAAAATGGGAATGTCTATCTAAAACTATATCAAGCTCACAATGTTATTGCAAAAATTCCTGCGACAGAAACAAATGACGATTTTAATGAACCAACTATCAATTTTGTAAAACTTTTACCTCATGGCGATAACCACGTTCAAATTATTTATGGTGGAATTGATTTTAACGCATATACAGTAATTGACATTGCACAATAGAATTTGTTAAAATAATATTTGCAAAAAGGGGTAAATATTATGAAAAAAAGAGCAATTGTAATGGTTATTGATTCAATGGGAACAGGTGCGATGCCTGATTGCAGAGAATTCAATGACTCTCCAAAATGTAATACACTGAAAAACGTATGCGACTTTAACAACGGGCTTAATGTTCCAAATATGGAAAAAATGGGCTTAGGAAATATTCAAGATTATAAAGGAATAAAAAAAGTAGAAAATCCAACTGCACAATATGGAATAATGGAAGAAAAATCAAAAGGTAAAGACACTACAACAGGACACTGGGAAATGGCTGGATTAATTTCAGAAAAACCTTTTGCAACTTTTCCTCAAGGTTTTCCCAAAGAATTAATAGATAAATTTATTAAAGAAACAAGCTGTGGTGGAGTATTAGCAAATATCCCGGCAAGCGGAACCGCAATAATTACAGAATTAAATGAAGAACATCATAAAACGAAATATCCAATTGTATACACAAGCGCTGACAGTGTATTTCAAATTGCAGTGGACACAGATTTAATTCCACTAGAAACTTTATATAAATGGTGCGAAATAGCAAGAAAAATACTTGATAAAGACAATTGGAATGTATCAAGAGTAATTGCAAGACCATACAAAGTAATTGACGGAAAACCTACAAGAATATCAAAAGACAGACGAGATTATTCAATGGTACCATCTCACACAATTTTAAATGATATAAAAGATGCAGGAGCAAAAGTAATTGGGATAGGGAAAATCGAAGATATTTTTTCTAAATCAGGTGTTACTCATGCGATACATACAGGTTCAAACAAAGAAGGTCTAGAATTAACTCTAAAAGCTGTAAAAAATGAACTTGAATTAGATAAAATAGCTTACAATAATATAAACATAACTCAAGATGCAGAATTTATATTCACAAACCTTGTAGATACCGATATGCTATACGGACACAGAAATGACGCTAAAGGTTATGGGAAAGCAATTGAAGAAATTGATACTTACGTAGACGATATCATTGAAAACATGACAGAAAATGACTTACTTATTATAACAGCTGATCACGGCTGTGATCCGACTGTTGAAGGGACAGACCATACTAGAGAATATGTTCCAATATTAGTTTATAAACAAAATATTGAAGGGAAAAATTTAGGATTAATCAAAGGTTTTGACTACATAGCCCAAACAGTAAAAAATTGGTTACAAATATAAAAGAGTATAATTGAAATTTAAAAATTTTTATATTATAATCAATTTGTGAAGAAATTCACAACGTATATAACATAAGGAGAAAGTAGAAATGACAGTAAAAGTAAATGATTCTTGTATCGGATGCGGCGCTTGCGAATCAATTTGTGATGCAGTATTTTCAGTAGACGGTGTTGCTCAAGTTGATGAATCAGCAGTAGCTGATAACATGGATTGTGTTAAAGAAGCTGCAGATGCTTGCCCAGTATCAGCAATTGAAGTTGAATAATTAATATATTCACAAAACTATAAAAAATAAATGTTCTAATTAATATTAGAACATTTATTTTTTGTTTGTTATAAATTTTGGCTCTGTCACAACAAATGGTTGATTTTTGACGAGAAATAGCGTATAATAA